>ERZ1643246.749-NODE-749-length-39863-cov-61.413987_pt1 | contig 39863 bp, 35 predicted proteins | sample MGYA00579265_ERZ1643246 | MGnify/ENA primary metagenome ERZ1643246 (study PRJEB29033, sample SAMEA4952261) | chicken gut metagenome | biome: Broiler Chicken; feature: Gastrointestinal Tract; material: Caecum | place: Ireland | collected 2018 | study: Broiler...
AGAATGTATACAGGAAGAAATAAGGTGATGAGCCGTTACCGCAGCTATCATGGATCTTCTTTTGGAGCAGGAAATCTGACCGGAGAACCGAGAAGATTCCCTCTGGAGCCTGGAATTCCTGGATTTATAAAGTTCTTTGATCCATATGTATACAGAGAAAAGATTAATTTTGCCAGCGAAGAAGAGGCTGGAAAATTTTATGTAGAAAAATTAAGAGAACAAATACTATATGAAGGAGCAGACAGTATCGCAGCCATTGTCATGGAAACGATTACGGGTTCAAACGGAGTAATCATTCCGCCTTCTAATTATCTTCCTGGGGTCAGAAAGCTTTGTGATGAGTATGGAATTATGATGATCTGTGATGAAGTTATGGCCGGATTTGGAAGAACGGGAAAAATGTTTGCATTCGAAAACTTTGATGTCAAACCTGATATCGTTACTTTTGCAAAGGGAATTACATGCGGATATGTACAATTAGGAGGTGTGGCAGTCAGCAAAGAGATCGCGGCATATTTTGATGATCATCTTTTGTCATGCGGACTGACTTACAGCGGACATCCACTGGCATGTGCTGCAGGCAATGCCTGTGTTGATTATTATGAGACACACCATGTACTTGACAATGTCAATAAAGTAGGAGCTGTACTGGGTGAGATTCTGGAACAGTTAAAGGAAAAATATCAGATTATTGGTGATGTCCGCTATATTGGCCTGTTTTCTGCGATTGAGCTGGTGAAAGACAGAAAGACCAAGGAACCATTGGTGCCTTATGGAAAAGATCCTGAAGGAAAGATGGGAAAAATCATCAAAATGCTGCAGGAAAGAGGATTTATGACATATTCTCACGAAAATATGATTTTAATTGCACCGCCGTTAATCATCACAGAAGAGCAGCTGCGTGAGGAAATGAAAAAGATGGATGAAGTAATGGAAATCGCAGATAAGACAATGAGATAAGGAGGAACAGATGGCACAACAGTTTTTTATTCCTTCAAAAATCATAACAGGGAAGAATGCGCTGGAAGCAGCAGGAGACAGCATAGGATCTATGGGGAAAAAAGCTCTGATCGTATGCGGACCCAATGTATTAAAAATTGGCGTTACAAAGAAAATTGTAGTAGAACTGGAGAAACGCGGGATTTCATATGCTATTTATTCTGATATTACAGGGGAACCGACAGATGAGATGATCGATGGAGGAGCCGAAATCTATAAAAAGGAATCTTGTGATTTCCTGATCGGTGTCGGAGGAGGAAGTTCCCTGGATGCCATAAAAGCCATTGCCCTGAAGGCTGTATGCGGAGGAGAAATGTCTGATTATATGGGGGTGTCAGTGGAGGAAAAACTGCCGCCTATGGCAGCAATTCCAACAACTGCAGGAACCGGATCTGAAGCAACACAGTTTACCATTATTACGGATACAAAAAATGATGTAAAAATGTTATTAAAAGGAGAATCTTTCATGCCGGACCTGGCTGTTATAGACCCGGCATTTACATTTACAGCACCGCCGGGTGTAACTGCGTCCACAGGCCTGGATGCTCTGACACACGCCATCGAGGCATATACATCGAAAAAGGCTCAGCCACTGACAGATATTTTTGCGGTATCTGCTGTCCGTCGGATTTTTAAAAACCTGCCTGCGGCATATGAGGATGGAAAGAATTCAAGCGCAAGAGAAGAAATGTCACTGGCAGCTCTGGAAGCAGGAATTGCTTTTAACAATGCATCCGTAACAATTGTTCATGGAATGAGCCGTCCAATCGGAGCTCTGTTTCATGTGCCTCATGGGACGTCTAATGCGATATTGCTGTATCCATGTCTGAAATATGTTGCTGACGGTGCTGTTGATCGGTTTGCCGTACTTGGCAGGGAGACAGGAGCGGCATCAGATGAGGACAATGATGCTGCAGCAGCAGAAAAGTTTATTGAGGCAGTGCAGGAATTATGCCGAAAATGCGGCATCGGAAAGCCGGATGTTTATGGCATCAAAGAGGAAGAGTTTTTAAAAGCCGTACCGAAGATGGCGGACGATGCTGTTGCAAGCGGAAGTCCGGCCAACACACGAAAAGAAGTAAAAAAAGAAGATATCATAAGAATCTATCAGTCTCTGTGGTAAATCACCCAGAATGGTGTCAGCATAAAAATAAATGTGCTGAAGCACCTTGTGTTATTTTTAGAAAAGTTTATAATAAGACCTAAATTCATCACAAACAATTTGGCAAAGGCGTCAGCAAGTTAGCTGGCGCCTTTCTTGTATGTAGGGGATTTGTATTGAAGTGAAAACAGGATGCAGTATATATGTATGCAATATACGTATATCAGACTTCAGATGTTAATGGGAAAATGAAAGGAGGACAGATATGCTGTTATTGAGAGCAATCATCCGGCCGGAAAAGGTAAAAGAAGTGCTGGATGCTTTATTACAGGAAGGATATTCCTCTGTAACAAAAATGGAGGTTTATGGAAGAGGAAAACAGAAAGGAATTCAGATTGGTGATGTTTTTTATGACGAAATTCCAAAGGAAATGATTTTCATGGTAATCGAGGATGGAGTTAAGGAAAAAGTAAAAGAAATCATCATGGAGCACGCCAGGACAGGTGAAAATGGTAACTCCGGTGACGGACGTATCTTCATCAGTCCGGTAGATGAGGCCTATACGATTAGTACAGAAGACGAAGGCCTTTAGAAGGAGGAGTTTTATGAAAGAGATATTGGCGGTAATCCGGCCCAATATGACAGGCGCAACAAAAGATGCGCTGGAGCAAGCAGGATTTCCTGCTTATACCTGTATCAGGGTAAGAGGCCGGGGAAAGAAACCATTTAATTTTGCCGGAGACATTTCAGAAAATGTCAGGCACCGTTTACTTCCTAAACGTCTGATTACACTGATCGTATCAGAAGAAGAAGCTAACCGGGTAGTAGAGACAATCATAAAAGTCAATCACACAGGAACACCTGGAGACGGCAAGATCTTTGTAATGCCAATTTGTGAATCTTACCAGGTTCGAAATGGAGAGGGTGGTGCTGATGCATATTAGTAATACAGGAACAATGAGTCAAATGAAAATAAAAAGAGGTAATGCAATGAAGAAAAAGAAGTTATCGATAGAAAAGACAATTACGATAGCAACGGTTGTAATCATATTAGGTGTATGGTTTTTGGTTACAAATCTGCAGCTTGTAGATACAACATTGCTTCCGATGCCTCAGACGGTTTGGGCAGCGTTTACAGATATTGCGGTGAATGGATATAAAGGATTCACATTTGCTCAGCATATCGGAGCAAGTATGTACCGCCTGCTGGTATCCTTCATACTGGCAGTAATCGTGGCTGTACCGCTTGGACTTTTAAGTGGAAGCAACAGTAAATTTCGTGCAGTTTTGGAGCCGGTTATCGAATTCTATCGTCCGCTTCCTCCGCTGGCATATTATACACTGCTTGTATTGATTCTTGGAATTGACAATGCATCTAAGATCGCACTGCTGTTTTTAGCATGTTTCGCACCGATTTATATTCAGTGTACATCTGCAGTAATGAGAGTGAAAAAAGACTATATTAACAGTGCCTACACTCTTGGAGCTACAAAGAGACAGGTCTTTACAAAAGTTATTTTCCCGGCATGTCTTCCTGATATTTTTATGGGGTTAAGAACAGCACTTGGTGTAGGATATACAACACTGGTTGCAGCCGAGATGGTAGCAGCAAGTTCCGGTCTTGGATGGCTGGTTCTGGATGCAAGTAATTATCTGCGGTATGACATAATTTTCATGGGAATTATTGTTATGAGTGCGACAGGAATTATTTTAAATGGAATCATTCTTTTTGTGGAAAAATGTGTTGTTCCGTGGAAGGGAAAAGATTGATCGTTTAGAAATAGAAAAGCAGAAAAGGAGAATGAATATGAAAAAAAGATTATGGACAAAATTAGCAGCCTGTGCCCTTGCAGGAACAATGGCAATTACCGGTTTGACTGGATGTAAAAGCAGTGATAAGAAAGATTCTGATTCTGTTGATACTGTAAGAATCGGAACACAGGAAATGCCGAACGATGAGGGAATTGCGAAGGCAGAAAACTATCTGGAAGAAAAAATGGGCGTTAAGGTTAAACTTGTTAAGTTTGATTCTGGAAAAGATATCAACAACGCATTGAAAGCAAACAGCATTGACTTTGGTCTGGAAGGAAGCACATCAACAGCATTGGCGCTTTCAACAGGAATTGATGTCAAATTGATATGGATTCATGAGGTCCTTGGAGATATTGAGTCTCTTGCGGTAAGAAAGAAAGATAATATTAAGAGCATTGCGGATCTGAAAGGAAAGACGATCGCAGTACCATTTGCCACAACGTCTCATTACTGTCTGCTTCGTTATCTGGAATCTCAGGGAATGTCTGAATCTGATGTGAAACTGCTGGATATGGATACAAACAGTGCATATGCAGCATGGAAACGAGGAGATATTGATGCCGCATGGATTTGGCAGCCGGCTCTTCAGAGTGTTCTGGATGATGGAGGAGAAATCCTTGTATCCAACGGAGATGCAGCGAAGGAAGGATATATGACAGCTAACGTAGAGGTTGTAAGTTCTGATTTTGCTGAAAAACATCCGGATCTTGTGAAAAAATACATTGAAGCTATGCAGGAAGCAAGAAAACTCTACAGCGATGATGAAGACAAAGCAGTTTCTGCATTAGCAGGTCAGTTAGGACTGAAGGAGAATGAGGTAAAAACACAGATTTCCGGATCTGAATGGGTATCTGCCAAAGATCAGATCAGCGACGAATATCTTGGAACCAGCGATAAGGTGGGCAAAATGGCAGACAACCTTCTGGATACAGCAAAATTCCTGAAAGATCAGAAAAATATCACAAGTGTGCCGGATAAATCAACATTTGAAAATGCAATGGCGCCAGAGTATATTGAGTCAGTCTTAGGCAAGTAGCAGAAAAGGAGACCAGCTTATGGAAGAAATTTTAAATGCGAAACCACAGAATGTGGTAACATTAAAAAATATCAATTTGAGATATAACGGGGAACGCGGAGAGGTTACAGCTCTCCAGAATGTTAACCTGGAAATTGAAAAAGGAGAATTCATCTGTGTTCTGGGACCTTCTGGATGCGGAAAAAGTACACTGCTGAATATCATGGCAGGGTTTTTAAAACCGACAGAAGGAGAGGCAGAAATGAACGGCAAGCCGATTGAAGGAGCCAGCTGGGAGAGGGCTGTTGTGTTCCAGACACCGACACTGTATCCGTGGCTGAATATCCATGACAATGTGGCTTTTGGACCAAACGTCCGCCATATGCCAAAGGAAGAAACAGAGGAGCTGACACAAAAATATTTGAATCTGGTAGAATTGGGAGACTTCGGAGATCATAAGCCCTATGAGTTGTCCGGTGGAATGAGACAAAGAGCGTCTCTTGCCAGAGTGCTGGTCAATCAGCCGGGAATGATTTTGATGGATGAGCCGTTTGGAGCTTTGGATGCTTTGACACGTCAGAACATGCAGACTCTGATTCGAAAGATTTGGAGCAAAACACAAAATACAGTATTTTTGATTACGCATGATGTGGATGAAGCATTAGCACTGGCAACGAGAATTATTGTAATGTCCAGCCGGCCGGGAAGGATTGTAAAAGAGTTCGAGACAGATTTTACTTATGATATTGGCGGCGTGAATAAAGAAAGTGCCAGATACACAAAAAAATATATGCAGATCCGTGAAGAAATCTTAAACATCATCAATGAGCAGAATGAGACGCTGAAACTATGAAAATGATCATTTTCTTTCTTGTTTTGTTTGGAGCAAATGTCATACAGGCAATCACAGGATTTGCAGGCACGCTGCTGGCGATGCCGGTATCAATGCAGCTGATTGGTGTTTTGGAGGCGAAGGTCATATTAAATATTATGGCCTTTGTCTCTTGCCTTTGGATTACAGTAGAGAATCGCAAATACATTAAGTATAAGATACTCGGGAAGATCATTCTGTTGATGGGAGTGGGAATGATAGCGGGGATCTGGATATTTGATAAGATTTCTTTGGATTTTCTTCTTCCCTGTTATGGTGTTTTTATTTTAGCAATTGCGCTGAAGAAGCTGCTGATTCCAAAGGAGACTGCAGTACCAGATTGGCTTCTGACTTTGAGCCTTTTGGCAGCAGGCATCCTGCATGGAATGTTTGTATCCGGGGGTGCGCTTTTAGTGGTATATGCTTCTTCTGTCATTAAAGATAAGGATGAGTTCAGGGCGACGGTGGCTCCGGTCTGGGTGATATTGAATTTATTTTTGATGCTTTCTGATGAAATTCATGGATATATGACAGCTGAAATTTTTAAAATGACAGGTTTGGGAATTGTCCCATTATTTTTGGCAATTTATATTGGAAATAAAATACAAAAGAAAATCAATCCGTCAGTTTTTCTCAAATTGACTTATGTTCTTCTGGCAGTTTCCGGAATCTCAGTGCTGGTGCCATAAGAATACGGATACAGAAAGAAGGGAGGAATAGATATGGCGGTAACATTACGGAAACTTCTCGAATGTGTGGAAGAAGAGAAGATACAAATCTTGGCCGGAAAAAATAATCTTGACCGGGCAGTACGATGGACGCATATGGTGGAATCAATTGAAATTTCTACATTTTTGGAAGGTCAGGAAATCGCATTTACTACAGGAGCAGCGTTAAAATCAGAGGAAGATTTTCTGGAAATGGTGCAGTGTATTATCAGAAATCAGGCTACGGCCATCATCGTAAATATCGGACCTTATATTAAAGAAATACCGGAAAAGATTATCAAATACTGTCAGGAAAGAGATTTTCCGCTGATCACAGTACCATGGGAAACACATATGGCTCATATTATGCAGATTTTCTGCTTAAAGATCACAGAAGAAGATAAGGCTAATATGGAGTTGTCCAGTGCGGTAAAAAATGCGATTTTTTTGCCAATGCAGGAAGATTTGTATATTCCGGCTTTGGAACGATATCATTATTCCCCGGGATGGTCTTATTGTGTGGCTGCTATAGAGATTCTGGAAGGTGCACAGCCCATTGAAGAAGAACGCCGCCAGAGATTTCAAAAATACATAGAAAATCAGCTGTCTTACCGATATCGGGACGTTATTATTTTTGAGCAGGATGGAGAGATCCTGCTGATTTTTCATCAGATGACGGAAGAAGAAGTGAAAGTAATTTTACAGCAGGTCATGAAGCAGTATGAGTGTATGCTGCGAAAAGAAGAGAAAAGCTATATCGGAATTGGAAGATGTACGAAAAATATGAAATGCATTGCCAAAAGCTATCGTCAGGCTCAGGGAGTTTTAAAGCTGCAAAAAAGAAGAAATCAGAGCAAAACAGTTGTTGTATACAAGGAATTGGGACTGTACAAGCTCTTGCTTGCCATGGAAGATACAGAAGTTGTTCGAGAGTACTATATGGAGATGATGGGTCCGCTGCTAAAATATGATGAAGCAAAGCAGACAGATTACTGTAAAGTGCTGGAGTGTTATCTGAACCATGACGGAAGCGTCAAAGAAGCCGCGGCAGAATTATATGTACATCGCAATACGATCAACAAAAAGATTAATAAAATTGAAGAAATTACGGGATTTGATCTGTCCAGTCTGGATGTGCGGGCCAGGTTTAAAATCGCATTTATGATACAGGAAACACTGTAGGCATCTGAACTTTTTAAAGTGTGCCAAAGCCTATTTAAAATCAGGTCTTGACACATTGAATCGAAGAATAAAAGAGGATACGATACAAAAAAGCCAATGACAATGACAAAAGAAAGGGGCAGAAACGATGAGTTTACAAGGAAAAGAAGTACAGGAAATGCATAAAAAATATATTCTCCAGTCATGGGGAAAGGCAGGACAGGATGTTTTGCCGGTGGAAAAGGCAGAAGGAATTTACTTCTGGGATTATGATGGAAATAAATACGCAGATATGGCATCTTTGCTCGTATGTTCCAATCTGGGACATGAGCTTCCGGAAATTGTGGAGGCAATCAAAAAACAGGCAGACAAGATGTGTTTCATGGCTCCGGCCTATGCAAGTGAACCAAAAAGCCAGCTGGCAAAGATGCTGGTAGAAGCAGCAGGAGAAGACACATATCAGAGAGTATTCTTCACGAATGCAGGTGCAGAATCCAATGAAAATGCCATTAAGATGGCAAGGATGGTAACAGGGAGAACGAAAATATTTTCCTGCTATCGAAGCTATCATGGAGCAACGCTTGGATCATCCAATGCTTCCGGTGACTGGAGGAGATTTGCAGCAGAAATCGGCGGTGCCAATGGATTTGTAAAATTTATGAATCCGCATATGTATCGGGACGGATACACAAAGGGAAAAGACGATGCAGAAGTGACAAAAAAAGCATTGGCAGATTTAGACCTTCAGCTCAGATACGAAGGAACCAACAATGTAGCAGCGATCTTAATGGAATCCATTGTAGGTGCCAATGGTGTGATTCTTCCGCCGGACGGCTACATGGAAGGAGTAAGAGCACTTTGTGACAAATATGGAATCCTGATGATCTGTGATGAAGTTATGGCAGGATTTTTTAGAACAGGAAAATGGTTTGCATGGCAGAACTTTAACTTCAAGCCGGATATGATTACCTTTGCGAAAGGAGTTACCTGCGGATATGTTCCTCTGGGCGGTGTGATTGTAAACAAAAAAATCGCAGAATATTTTGAGGAAAATGTACTTCAGTGTGGTCTTACTTATTCTGGTCATACATTAGCCTGTGCAGCAGGAGTAGCGGCTATGAAGTATTATAAGGAACACAAAATCGGAGAACATGTAGCCGAGATGCATGAAATTGTTTCTGCTTTCATGAATGAAATGGTACAAAAACATAAATGCATTGGCGAGGCAAGATGTATCGGATTATTTGGTGCACTGGAAGTTGTAAAAAATAAAGAAACAAGAGAACCGATGCAGGAATATGGAGTTCCGGGACCAGTAATGCCATGGATTTTTGCAGAATTAAAGAAACGGGGATTTGCAACGTTTGGACGAGAGAATTTCATTGAGATCTGTCCTCCGCTTATCATCACAAAAGAAGAGCTGGAAGAATACCTTCCGATTCTTGATGAGGTGCTGACAATGGTTGATGAAAAATACTGCGATTAGAGGTGGACATATGAATTGGGACTATTTACAGCCGGTGAAAATCCGGTTCGGAAAAGGAAGAATCTTAGAAATCAAAGAACTGGCAGAAAGCATGGGATGCAAAAGAGGACTTCTGGCAGCGGATCCATTTTTCTTTACCAATGGCGTAGCAGACCAAATCATTGCGGATAGTGATGGAATTCTTGTTGGATCCTTCGGAAAAATATCACCGAATCCAGATGTGGAAGAGGTGGATGCCTGTGCGGAAATGATTCGTCATGAAAAGATTGATTTTGTTGTGGCATTGGGAGGCGGAAGTTCTATGGACTGTGCGAAAGCAGCCTCAGCCGTTGCTGTGACAGGGGATTCCATCCGGGAATATCATGGAACAGGAAAGAATATCCCTGAGCAGCATCTTCCGGTGATTGCGGTTCCAACGACGGCAGGAACAGGAAGCGAAGTAACTTGTGTAGCTGTACTGACAGATCATAAAAATCAGAAAAAGTCACCGATTGTATCTGACAGTTTTTACCCGGCTTATGCCATTATTGATCCGGAGCTTACGTATACAATGCCGCCTAAGGTAACGGCGGGAACCGGAATTGATGTTTTATCCCATGCACTGGAAGGGTATTGGAGCAAGGGACATCAGCCAATCTGTGATGCCTGTGCGCTTCATGCGGCAGGACTGGTATTTGAGTATCTTTATCGGGCATATGAGAATCCAAAAGATGAAGAAGCAAGAGAAAAAATGTGTGAGGCATCTCTCATCGCAGGGCTTGCGTTTACACTTCCAAAGACGACATCATCCCATGCGTGTTCTTTCCCTCTTACGAATCTGTATCATATTCCTCATGGAGAAGCATGCGGACTGACATTAGATTATTTTGCAAGAATCAATAAAGATACAGAAGGAGGAAGAGTACAGGATTTTGCTAAAAAGCTTGGATTCAAAGATGTGGACGAAATGGCGGACGCAATCCATGAACTGAAAGCAAAAATGGGATTAAGAAATGACTTGAAAGATCTGAAGTTAACAGACGAGCAGATAGATGCATTGATTCAGATCAGCCACCATCCGAATCTGTATAATAATCCGGTGGAAATCACGGATGACATACTGAGAGACATGTATGAAGGCATGAGATAACAAAATAAGTTCAAAATATGCTTTTGCGAACCCGGGAATGGGATTCGCAGAGACAGTGATAAGAGAAGTCTCTGTGCGGCAGGAAAGGAGCCGCCGGAGACTTTTTCTGTCTTGTTGGATGAGAGGGATTGTTTTATAATCTAGATTATAGAGAAACCGATGGGATTTCGGTTGATGGAGAAGGAGGCAAACAATGAACTATCGCAAATTTGAAAATCAGTATGTGATTCGTCTGGACCGCGGAGAAGAAATTGTAGAAAGTTTAAAAACGATCGCGGAAAAAGAAAACATAAAACTTGCGTATCTGACAGGAATCGGTGCGGTCGGAAAGGTTACAGCCGGTGTGTTTGATACAAAAGAAAAAGTATTTAAAGGCAAAACATTAGAAGGTGACCTGGAAGTCGTTTCCATAGGCGGGAATATCAATACAATGAACGGGGAAACCTATGTACATTTTCATATCAGTGTTGCAGATGAACAGGGCAGTGTATTTGGCGGTCATCTGCAGGAGGCAGTCATCAGCGGAACAGGAGAACTGGTACTGACAGAGATCAATGGGAATGTAGACCGAAAGTTTGATGAAGAAATTGGACTGAATCTTTTTGAATTTTAAATATAATGATTTGGAGGATATTCTGTAAATGAATTTGATATCAGGAAGACAGCTGTACAAAAATTATGAAGCGTATGATCAGAAAGAAGTGGAACTATGCGGCTGGGTGAAGAGCAACCGCGGATCTAAAAATTTTGGATTTTTAATTGTAAATGACGGAACTTTCTTTGAGCCGATCCAGGTTGTATATGATAAAGAGATGGAGAATTTTGGGGAAATTGTAAAGCTAAATGTGGGAACGGCAGTGATCGTGTCTGGAACGCTGACGGTAACTCCCGAAGCAAAGCAGCCATTTGAAATTCAGGCAGCGCGTGTGGAGATTGAGGGAAGCTGTTCCTCTGATTATCCGCTGCAGAAGAAGCGCCATACCTTTGAATATTTGAGAAAGATTGCGCATCTGCGTCCAAGAACTAATACATTTCAGGCGGTATTCCGGGTGCGGTCTCTGGTAGCTTATGCCATCCACAAGTTTTTTATGGAACGGGATTTTGTTTATGTTCATACACCGATCATTACAGGTCAGGATTGTGAAGGCGCCGGAGAGATGTTTCAGGTGACAACTCTGGATTTAGAAGAAGCAGCGAAAAAAGGTGAGATCAACTACGAGGAAGATTTCTTCCAAAAACCGGTGAGCCTGACGGTCAGCGGACAGCTGGCAGGAGAGACCTTTGCTCAGGCATTTCGAAATATTTATACGTTTGGACCGACATTCCGTGCAGAAGAATCTAATACAACGAGACATGCGGCAGAATTTTGGATGATCGAGCCGGAAATGGCGTTTGCTGATCTGGAAGACAACATGCAGGTCGCAGAGCAGATGATCAAGTATATTATCACTTACGTCCTGGAACATGCGCCGGAGGAAATGGAATTCTTCAACAAGTTTGTGGATAAAGGACTGTTGGAGCGTCTGCATCATGTAGCGGAATCTGAGTTTGGCAGAGTGACCTATACAGAAGCAGTAAAAATTTTGGAGCAGCATAATGATGAGTTTCAGTATAAAGTATCCTGGGGAATCGATCTGCAGACAGAACATGAAAGGTTCTTGACTGAAAAAGTATTTAAGAAACCGGTGTTTGTAACGGATTACCCAAAAGACATCAAAGCATTTTATATGAAAATGAATGAGGATGAAAAAACAGTAGCAGCCATGGATCTACTGGTACCGGCGATCGGAGAAATCATAGGAGGAAGCCAGAGAGAAGATTCACTGGAGAAGCTCGAAAAACGAATGGAAGAACTGCACATGGATCCAAAAGATTATGAGTTTTATCTGGATCTTCGAAAATACGGATCTACCAGACATTCCGGATTTGGACTTGGTTTTGAGAGAATGGTCATGTACGTGACAGGTATGGCAAATATCAGAGATGTGATTCCGTATCCAAGAACCGTTGGAAAATGTAAATATTAACAGATAAAATGCATATGCTACTTCTTAGAAAAATTCGGAAAAGAAGAAAGAGAGGCAGCATCATGCATTCAATTTGGCAGGAAAAAATCGAATTTCCTGAATATCCTATTTTAAAAAGAGATAAAAAGGCGGATGTTGTGTATATCGGAGCAACTCTGCAAAACGCAGTGGAAGCATATTTTCAGCATGTTCAGGGAAAAGCCGTTATGATACTGGAAGAAAAAGTGATTTCTCAGATGCCGGAACTGGGAGGAATGGGCATTCTTAGGGCAGGGAACCGCAGCGAAAGAAAAAGCCTGCATCAATTGAAAAATTATATTTCCAGGAAGCAGATTCCGTGCGAGATGGAGGTGATATCAGAAGACTGCATCTGGATTCATCCCGTGAAGTTATTTTTGTTTATGACAAAGGAAATTGAAATATATGAGCAGACAACGGTATGTTCCCGTCAGGGGAAACGGCTGGATATCGGAAGCGCATATGTGGATGCGGCGCAAATCATAGAAAAAGAAAAGCCCCAGGATCCTTTTTATGTATATGTATTCCAGAAAAGCAATTTAAAAAATCTGCCGGAAGGTCAGTTTGAGGAACTACGGGCCTATAAGGAGTTCTGGCTGGCAGGAAGCAGGAGAAGAGACATAGAAGGATATATGTATTTCTGGGAAATTTGAAGAACGGCATGCGGTGTGTTAAGATAGACACAAAACAAGATTTGTAAGAGGAGGAAAAGAAATATGAGTATGATCGATGTAATTCGAAAAGAAATGATGGCAGCAATGAAAAATAAGGATAAAGAGCGCAAAGATGCCCTTTCTATGCTGCTTACGGCATTAAAAAACGCACAGATTGACAAGAGAGAAGATCTGACCGAGGCAGAAGAAAACGGAATTATTGCAAAAGAGATCAAACAGACAAAAGAGACGATGGATGCCTGCCCGGCAGACCGTACCGATATTATTGATGAGTGCAAGGCAAGACTTGCGGTTCTGGAAGAATTTGCACCGGAGCAGATGAGCGAGGATCAGATCAAAGCAGAGATTGACGCAGTATTATCTGAGCTTGGAATTGATGCGCCGACAATGAAAGATAAAGGAAATATCATGAAGAATCTGATGCCTAGAGTCAAAGGAAAAGCAGACGGTAAATTAGTAAATCAGCTGGTGGGAGAAAAACTTCAATGAGAAATATTTTAGTCGTTGTTGATATGCAGAATGACTTTATCGACGGAACTTTGGGGACAGAAGAAGCGCAGAATATCGTGGAAGCTGCAGCAGATAAAATCAGAAATTTCCAAGGAGATATTTATGGCACGCTGGATACCCATGGAAAAGATTACCTGGAAACCCAGGAAGGGAAAAATCTTCCGGTTCGCCACTGTATTTACGGAGAAGACGGCTGGGCGCTGAATGGAGAGATACTTCAGGCCCTGGCTGAAACAAAAGCAGATGTCCATGATTTTTGCAGAAAAGGCGCCTTTGGATCCAAAGATCTGGGAGATATCCTGGCAGCTGAATGCGGCGGGGAAGAGTGCAGAATTGAACTGATCGGATTGTGCACGGATATCTGTGTGATCTCTAATGCAATGATCTTAAAGTCCGTACTTCCGGAAGCTGAGATCACGGTGGATGCCCAATGCTGTGCCGGGGTGACGCCGGAAAGCCATGCAAACGCGCTGGAAGCCATGAAGGTATGTCAGATAAAAATACAATCATAAAGGAGAGTAAGAGGAATCAGGATAATATGGATTTAATACGATTTGATGATTTGAGGAGAGAGACAGCAAATCGATTGAAGACATTGTATGAAGAAGCTTTTCCGGCAGAGGAAAAAAAGCCATTTGAGTTCATGCGAAAATTGGAGCAGGAAGGGAAAATGGAAATTTTGTCTTTGATGGAAAAGGAAGAATTGATAGGATTAAATATCAATATGCTGGCAGGGGATCTGGCAATTCTGGATTATTATGCCATATTACCGGAAAAACGCGGCGGCGGATACGGAAGTATTGGAATCCGAAAAATCATGGAACGATTTCAGGACAGGAAACTGATTCTGGAAATTGAAAAGCAGGATGCCTTTGCACCAAATGCAAAAGAGAGAGCCAGCAGGAAAAAGTTTTATATGAAAAACGGGTTAAAAGAAACCAATCTGTTCGTAAATGTTTATCATACGGATTTCGAACTTCTGGTACCGGAAGGAAGCCTTACTTATGATGAGTATATCAAGGCTTTGCGGATGGTTCTTGGAAAAGAAGAATTCGAGAAGATGAAGGCAGAGCGGATTTGATATGGGACCATAACGGGGCAGGAAGGAAACCGTGAAGCACAGGCAGAAAGCGAGGAATAAAGATGGAAGAAGTTTATCAATTTCTGAAAGATGCAGAAACTTATTATCTGGCCACGATGGATGGTGATCAGCCGAGGGTACGGCCTTTTGGAACAATACATATGTTTGAAGGAAAGATGTATCTTCAGACAGGAAAGATCAAAAACGTATCCAAACAGATCATGAAGAATGGAAAAGTTGAAATTTGTGCGATGAAGGGCGGTGACTGGCTTCGGGTAGCAGCGACTTTGGTGGAAGATGACCGTGAGGAAGCAAGAGCTTCTCTTCTGGATGCCTATCCGTCTCTGAAAGAAATGTATGCGCCGAACGATGGTAATACCCAGGTATTTTATCTGAAAGATGCCACAGCAACATTTTCATCTTTTACAAAAGAACCGAAAACGGTAACATTTTAAAAATATTTAATATAAAACCCCCCAAAAGTCCAATTGAAGGTACTTTTGGGGGCGTTTCTATTCTGTCATTTTTTCATGTTCCTTTTTCAGATCTCCATACAGCTTAAAGGAACTCCATTCCTGGTTGTGAGGAGTGACAATCGCTTTTAAGGGAATCCCTTGGATTCTGCGTTTATGGAATCCGCGAATGAGCTGATCAATGTCATAACTGGTAAATCCGGCCATGATCATCATTTCATCTTCAAAGAAATAGTCCTGGGCAGGAGCATCGGATGCTTCGTATCCGCTGAGCCCTAGGAGGTATCCGATCGGATGAGCAAACTCATCTGGAGAAATCGTTTTGATACGGATTTTCAGCGGCATTAAAACCCGGCGAATGTCCATGGCCCTTTTTTTGTCTTTGATATTATATAATAAAATCTGTTTTTTCATTGCAATCTCCATTCTGCCGCCAATTTGGACGCGCAAATAAAATAATAATTTTTATAATCATATGTGTTATTGTTAGAATATTTCTTCAAGAAGTTTTCCCGCTGTGTACGATTATTAAATCTGTATTGGTATGATTTGCTTTTGCAGCGAGAGATTTGATAACTTCCCTTACTATATATAGAACAGTAACATAACTGCATTATGGAACATAATGGTAAGTAAATGTGACATTATTGCTATCAAAGAGAAGATTATTCTCAAATGCAATTTCAGTCCCAACTTTTTATAACAATAACTCAATGAATTTTTAAACTCAACAACTACGTTTCTTATCTTTTACTAAGATAGGCGCTTTGAAATGCCTGCAACCTGTTGCTGTATCTTTTCAAGAAGGTCCTATGATGTATTATTTAAAATTTTATCGAAGGATACTTTCTCTCCGTATTTTTATGTATCTTACTATAGAGTCTTGTTCCGCTTATATTAGGTCTTACCTATATAAACCATTGTATTTTCCAACTACGCTTTTTTCATGTATGTTTTTCACAAACCTTGGAGTTCAATTAAGTTTTCCATGTGGAGGTTTGATGCTTGCTTTTATTTTGGCTTAGTCCAAAAGAAAGCAGAATTTTTTATTCCTATCCTTTAAAGACTAAAGCAATGGCCTTTATTATGTAACCCACCGAGTTTAGCGGCGGAGAAGACTGCAGTTTACGCTACTCTGATAGTGAACGGAAAAATATGCGGATTCATAATGTCTTGCACTCTAAAAACTGTTCTTTCCCTTATTCTAGATCCGATACTTTCCTAAAAAATTATAACACAAATAAGAAATGTCTGGAATTCTGTTTTTAGAAGTTCCAGACATCTTTTTCTATAAAGCTTTTACCTGTTTTGCAATTTCTAATATACAATCAGTTGTTTGAGGGCAATATCCCAAACGATCAAAAAAGCCATGATCCATTCCCTGATAACGTATAACTTTGCAATCAATATTTGAATTCATTAATTTTTGTGCCATCAAATCATTGGATAACCTGAAAAAATCATATTCGGCTTCTATGAGGATAACCTTCTGTAGATGTGAAAAATCCTTTGCATATAAAGGGGATATTTCCGGATTTTTTATATCGTTTGGATTGAGACAGTATAATTGCCGGATTATATTGTTCATATTTGCAAAACGGTTTAATCTTGTAATAGCATATTTTCTATGTTCTGGAATAACAGGATATTTGTCATAGTTCCAGTAATTATTTTCAGATGGCAGTGTGAGATCAATGGCACCATAAATTGGAATAGTAAGAGCAACATATTTTCCAATCTTAGATAAAGAAATTGCTAAGGCAAAATTTCCGCCGGCACTTTCTCCGGATATAGTGATTCTGTCAGGTGATAATTTAAGTTTTTTTGCATTTTTCAAAATCCAAAGAATGATTTCTTTACAATCATTAAGTCCTGCGGGATAGGGGTTTTCTGGCGCCAATCTATAATCAATAGAAATAACTGCCGCATCAGATTGTTCTGCTAAAAACCGACATTGATTTTTTAATACTTTTGTGCTGCCTCCAATAAATCCTCCTCCGTGCAAAAAAACAATAACTTTTTGCTTTTTTGGGGAAGGAGAGCGAAAAATGGTGATAGGGATTTTTCGGTTTGTAAGTGTTACAAGGAGAGGAATCTCATCTATAAATGAAGTACACAAATCCTGATTTGTGGCGCCCATCTCATCTCGCATGGATGCTAGATCCAATGAATCAGTTTTAATGGAGTCAGACATTTGTAAAATATATTGTCCTGAAGATTCTACTTTTGAAATAACGTTTGGATCAACAATATTATTTTGTGCTTCTGCAGATATTTTCCGAAAATCACAATAAAAGTTACTACCGTCTATCAGAGGTATAAATGTTTGATGTAACATAGCGGTACTCCTTCTTAAATAGATTCAATGCGAACGAAAGGTTTTTTTGCAGTTACGTGATCTTTTTGAAGGATAATGCTTTGTCTGTGTTCAGTATGAGAAGTATCAATGATCATAATTGTAGGATCATATCCAGCCTGTTTTATTGCATTTATATCAGCTTCAGCAATGAGATCGCCTGGTATTACAATATCACCTGGCTTTACATAAGACTTAAAGAATCTACCATTCAATTTAACAGTATCGATGCCGATATGAATTAAAATTTCTTCATTATTTTTTCCTGTAATGCCATAGGCATGTTTAGTTGGATAAACGGCTGAAATTACTCCGGCTATTGGAGAAAATATTTTATTATCTTCAGGTATGACGGCAGCGCCTTTGCCTAATGCTTCAGAGGCGAAGGCTGGATCTGCAACTTTTTTTAAAGACAATACCTTCCCAGATGCAGGAGCGTACATTTTTAAAGTTATTGCATTACCAGAATCAGGAAATGTATTGTTTTGTGTAGTGTTATCAGGAATGATATCTTTTTCTGAGTCTGGAATCATTGTATCATTGAATCCAATAAAATATGTTAATACAGCTGAAATCAGGAAAGCACCAAAGTAGGCAACAACAAAACCAGTAAAACCGGTGCCAAAATAAGCAGGAAAAGTAGGAACTGCAGCCACGGCCACAGCCAGAGCGCGCGCACCGCATGCACCTGAAATTGCGCCACCAATTCCACCACCAACGACAGCGCAAGCAAAAGCTTTGCGATATTTTAAAGTAATACCATAAATAGCTGGCTCGGATATTCCGAAGAATCCCATAATAGCAGCAGGGGAAGCAATTTGTTTTAATCGTTTATTTTTAGTTTTCATCCATACACCAAAGGCAGCTCCTGATTGAGCAATGATACTTGGACCAAAAACCGCTAAAATGGTGTCAAATCCAAATTTTTCAATGTTTGAAAATATAATAGGGAATAATCCCCAGTGAATTCCAAATATTACTAGAATCTGAGCAATTGCACCAATAAATCCTCCAGCTATGATTGGATTAAAGTCATATAAATTCATGTAAAAATTTGCAATCGCATCGCTTAACATAGACCCTAAAGGACCGAAAATTATAATAGTAATCGGTACTACGATTAATAATGAAAAGAATGGAGCGATTCGGCTTCGAATGGAATCCGGAAGTAATTTTTTTAATGCTTTTTCTACATAAGAAAGGAGAAGGATTGCAAAAATAATAGGGAAGACGCTACTCTTAAATGCGGTCAGGTGAACTGGAATGCCAAGGAATGTGATGGCTGTACCGGCATCATATAAAGCTGTCAGATTTGGATAGAGTAGCGCGCCTGCAATTGTAACAGATACGAATAAATTAGTTTTTAACCGTTTAGAACATGTAATTGCTAGAACGACAGGTAAAAAATAATATAAACTGTCACCAGCTGCATTTAAAATTTGATAAGTTCCATCAGTGCTTGTTAATAATCCAGTAGCAGTACAAATGCTCAGGATACCCTTAAGAATACCGGCTCCTATTAATACATCAATTAATGGAGTAAACAGACTGGAGATGATTTCAAGTGCGGTACCCCAGAATCCCTTCTTTTTTTTATGCTCGGATGGTTTAGCCGCAGAGGAGTCTCCTTGCGGAAGAAGAGTTTGAAGTTCTTCATAGATATATTGCACCTGAGAACCTAGAATAATTTGAGTTTGACCTGCTACATTCATAATGGAAAGGACACCTTCTGTTTGTTCAAGTCCTGTTTTGTCAATAACACTTGAATCCTTCAAATCAAAGCGGAGTCTTGTAGAGCAATGAGAATATGTAATAATATTCTCTTTTCCACCGACTTTTTTCAAAATTTCATTTGCTAGTTGTTTGTTTGTCATTTTTTTCCTCCTTAAAATAAAAATGTAATAATCTCTCGAAATCTTTATGCCAGTAAAATTAGGGTGTTAAGATTTCTCTTTTAAATCATCCACTTTTTGCTATACACGCTTGCTGCCACTTCTTTAATAATATTTATCTTTCAAAGTTCAGCACCAGCGTTAGCGGGCGATGATCATTCAGGATGCCGAAAGATCATTGTAATTTATATCTTAAGTCTTGCCTGCTCGAAGCAGTCACAACCTTATGAACTAAAGTAATAATTTGATTATTTCTTGTTATTTGTCAACAATCGCTGAATATGAAGCGTGAGGTATACAAATTCATTTTTTGAAATACTATATGAGTAAATACTTTTAATATATTCATCAATTTTTTTGGTGCATCGAAAAGCATCGGGCATGTTCTCTTTTATCTGATCAAACAAAAAGCCAGCCTCACCCATAGATTTTTCATGTGTTATTAAACGTTGTGAAAAGAATTTGAGGTGAAGCACAAAACGAGTAAAAGATATGGAATTCTCATCAAATTCCATATGAAATTCATATTGGACAATATTTAAAATTCCTTTTATAAGTTTTGTCATTTCCACAACAGCCTGAATCTGATCTCCATGAATTTCAGCATTAATAATGTGAAGAGCGATAAAACTTGCCTCGCTTTCAGGGAGATTGATTTTCAATTCATTATTTATAATTTTTATTGCATCACATGCCACTTTATATTCTTCTTGATAAAAACGGCTGATTTCCCACATCATTTGATTTTCAAATACTAGTCCTTGGGATAAACGATGGACAGAATAAAAAATATGGTCGCAAAGAGTAACATAGATATTCTGACTTAAGCTTTTCTTCAGACGTCTTTCTGCGAGTTTTTTAATTTTGTCGGAAATGTAGAAATATTCAATAGGTATTTGTTCTAGTAAAGCGGCCAATTTTCCACTTGTCTTTGGTGCTTCCAAAGTAAAAATATGTTCAATCCTGCTATTATCTACAAGATCTTGTTTCTTTCTTTGAAAACCTAACCCTAGACCGGTAAGAACGACATCTTGTCCGACATTGTTTTTTGCAAATACTACGTTGTTGTTTAATACTTTTTTTATAACATATCTTTCTTCCGACATAATATTTCTCCTGACTTTTAGATGATTTAAGAGGAGGTAGCGGGCATATTTTGTTTATAGACATTTTTACAAAAACAAAAAAAGAGACTAGAAACTGTAATAAAACAAAAATGTTTTATTACAAAATCCAGTCTCGCCTATTCTCTAATAGTCACGATCCTCGTTCAATTTATAGTCTCATGTTATCTTATAAATAAATTTGTGTCAATACAAAATTAAAATTTTGTGGAAATTATACAAAAAGTAAATATAGTCCTAGAAAATATGTCAATGTATGTTTCAGGCTATTGAAGAATATATCTAGTATGAAATTCTTCCACAGGCATTGGTTTCCCATAGAAATATCCCTGACCATAAATGCTTCCCAGATTCCGGGCCAGTTCTGCCTGCTCCTTTGTTTCAATTCCTTCTGTGACTGTGGGGATCTGGAGCCGGGCTGCCATCTGGAGTGTGTGTTCCATAATGATACGGGCACGGGTATTGGATGGTTCTGCCGCGTTCAGAAGAAATCCCCGGTCCAGTTTGAGCTCATCAATCCGAAGGTTTCCGAGAACTGTAAGCGAAGAGTAACCAGTGCCAAAATCATCCATGGAGGTCAGAATTCCTAAAGTCCGGATTTGTGAGAGGAGGGAATTAAGCTCTGTTTCATTTTTTAAAGCGATTCCTTCTGTAATTTCGAGAATCAGGAAACCATCTGGAATCTGCCAGGTTTTTATCAGCTCCTGAAGCCGGGAAACATAATCCGGCTTCAGAAAGGTCTGTCTGGACTGATTGACTGAAACCGGAACCGGCGGGAGATGGTTTTTGATCCAGAAGTGAATCAGGCGGCAGGCCTGTTTCAGCATATAATGATCGAGAGAGAGAATGAAACCGTTTTGTTCAAATAAAGGGATAAAGTCATTAGGAAAGAAGGTCCGGCCATCGCTGGAAATCCAGCGGACCAGAGCTTCTGCTCCGGTTACTGTACCGTTTTTCAGGTGCACCTTAGGCTGGAGAAAAAGTTTGAATTCTTCTTCCCGCAGCGCCTGGTGCATCTGGTTTTCTGTTATATTACATGGATGTCGCTTCATGATGTCTCCTTACTGATAATATTATAAAGTTACAACGGTAACGCCGAGATCGCCTTCTCCATATTCGCCGTCCCGGTAGCCGGAAATGCGTTTCTGCTTTTTCAGAGTTTTGAAGTAATTATGAAGGCCTTTTCGAAGGGCTCCGGTTCCTTTTCCGTGGACAACCGTGATCTGCGCCAGATTTGCAAGACAGGCGTCATCAATGTACTTGTCCAGTTCAGCAATTGCTTCGTCAACGGTCATTCCCATCACATTGATTTCCGGTTTGATGGTGGCGGATTTGTTCATGGCGGTGCGGGCGCGTCCTCTGTTTTCGTTCCGCTGGTTTTCACGTTTCACTTCTTTTGCGGTTTTTGTGATTTCAAGATCCCGGATGTTGACCAGAGACCGCATCATGCCCATCTGGACATAGAGATCGCCTTTGGCGTTCGGGAGAGTCTGCACTGTACCATTTAAAGATAAACTGGATACGTACACTTCATCCCCTACGTGAAAATCGCCTGCGTCATGCCGTTTGCCGGAACGCTTCTTCTTCCTGGACGTCATTTGATTTTCCAGCTTGTTCATCCGGCCGCGGAGATCGCTTCGCATATGTTCCATCTTTTTGTTGGTATCTTTATTTGTCTGCTTTTTCAGCTGATTATATTCACGGATGGTCTGATCTGCCACATCTTTTGCTTCCTGCAGAATCCGCTGTGCTTCTTCACGGGCATTTCGAAGAGTTTTTTCCCGCTTTTCTTTTATATTGTCCTGACGGGCCTTAAGACTTCTGCGCAGGGATTCAATTTCTTTTCGATAGGCAAGGATTTCTTCCTGTTCCTGTTCAATAGTCTGTTTGCTTTTTTCGAGATCAGCGAGGATTGTTTCAAAATCTTTTACAGATTCATCAATCTGTCCGGAAGCACCTTCAATGATATGTTCATCCAGTCCCAGTTTTCTGGAAATAGCAAAGGCATTGCTCTTACCCGGAATTCCGATCATCAGCCGGTAAGTTGGAGACAGAGTTTCAACATCGAACTCGCAGGATGCATTCTCAATATCGTCTGTAGAGAGGGCAAACATTTTAAGCTCGCTGTAATGAGTCGTTGCCATTGTCTTAATCCCCCGGTCATGGAGATCTGTCAAAATCGAAATTGCCAGAGCGGCTCCTTCGATCGGATCCGTTCCTCCGCACAGCTCATCCAGAAGTACAAGGGAATCTTTATATGCCTGCTGAATGATGGAGACAATATTTGTCATATGAGAAGAAAAAGTACTGAGATTCTGCTCGATGCTCTGTTCATCTCCGATATCGGCAAAGACTTCCCGGAAAATACCAAGAGAAGAACCCTGGAAAGCCGGAATATGAAGACCGGCCTGTCCCATCAGTGTCAGAAGGCCAACGGTCTTTAAGGAAACGGTTTTTCCGCCGGTATTTGGTCCGGTGATGATCAGCATGGAAAAATCCTGTCCCAGTGACACATTGATCGGAACGACTTTCTTTTGGTCCAGCAGAGGGTGACGCCCCTGCTTGATATTGATCACGCCGTCTTCCCGGAAGATCGGACGGGAAGCATCCAGATCTTTGGCATATTTGGCCTTGGCGAAAATGAAGTCCAGCTGAACCAGAAGATCCTGGTTTCGTGCAAGATCATCCGCTGCATAAGAGGCTTCTTCGCTTAAGAGGGAGAGAATTTTCTCAATTTCCGCCTGTTCCCGTCCCTCCAGTTCTTTCAGTTCATTGTTTAAAGTGACCACGGACATTGGCTCGATAAACAAAGTATTGCCGGAAGCAGACTGATCATGGATCATTCCCGGGAAAGAATTGCGGTAGGCCTGTTTCACCGGGATACAGTACCGGCCGTTTCGCATGGTAACAATGGCATCCTGCAGTTTATCCTGATTGGAGGATGCACTGACAACAGCTGTCAGCTGATTGTGGATTTTCTGATTGGCCTGTTTCATAGAGCGGCGGATGCTTTTCAGAGCAGAAGACGCGTCATCGCTGATCTCTTCTTCCGAGATAATGCAGCGTCTGATTTCCCGAAGCAGGTCATTTAAAGGAACCAGAGCCTCAAAAATCTCATCGAGAGAATCTGCTTCCATATCATCGTCCTCACTGGAGTTGTACGCAGCCGCGTTTTTTACGGTTTCCAGCAGTTTTGCAATATTTAAGAGTTCCCCGGCACCGAGACTTCCTTTCATGTTCAGCCGTGCAATGGAAGGTTTCAGATCGGTAATTCCGGAGAAAGAAATACTGCCTCTGCGGTAAATCCGGGTCAGTGCGTCCTGGGTATGATCCTGGGCATTTAGGATATCAGTTTCCTTTGTCATCGGAGTTAGTTTCCGGCATAAATCCCTGCCCATTTCAGTAGAGGCATATCCGGTCAGTATCTTTATGATTTTATCAAATTCCAGTGTCTGAAAAACTTTTTGGTTCATAATTGATGTTCCCTTTTCATAATATTGAAATAAAAAATGTTACATATTATAATATAAAAGTAATGATTTATTAAAAGTGTAACATACATTATTTTGGGTGTAAATGCAAGGGGGAACGGAAGGTCTTCAAAATACCAAATAGATTTACAGGAAGTTAACATAATGATTACCAGAATTTAACATAATCATCGTATGATGTAGGGGTAAAACGCAAAAAGACTGAAAGGTGAAAATGGATGAAACAAAAGATTTATATGAATAGGGAATTATCCTGGTTGAAATTTAATGAGAGAGTTCTGGCAGAGGCTCAGAATCCTCAGGTCCCTTTGTGTGAGAGGCTGTCATTTGCGTCAATTTATCAGAGCAACCTGGATGAATTCTTTATGGTCCGTGTGGGGACACTGGTAGATCAGCTGCTGATCGACCGTGAAATAAGGGAAAATAAGACGAAGATGACATCGCAGGAACAGCTGGACGCCATCATTCCGGAAGTAAAGAGACTGAACCGAAAGAAAGATACTATTTATGAAGATCTGATGGAAAAGCTGGAGCATTATGGGATGAAGCTGGTTAACTTTCAGAAGATCTCAAAAAAAGAAAGTGAATATTTAAGAAAATATTTTAAGGCAGAGATTGCGCCGCTGATTTCTCCGACAATTATTGCCAAGAGACAGCCATTCCCTTTTCTGAAAAATAAGGAAATCTATGCAGTGGCCGTACTGGAAACGAAAAACGGAAAGGAACGACTGGCGATCATTCCATGCGGAAGCGGAGTTTTCCCGCGCCTGATCAAGATTCCTGGAAAAGACGCATATATGCTGTCTGAAGAGATCATTCTTCACTATGTGCCGAGAGTATTTAAAGGCTATCATGTAAAATCCAAGTGTCTGATCCGTGTTACAAGAAATGCAGATATTGATGCAGATGCTTTGTATGATGAAGATCTGGACTACAGAGATTTCATGGAGGATCTGATCAAGAAGAGAAGAAAACTGGCGCCGATCCGTCTGGAATATACAAGGGAAATGGACGGCGAAAGTATTGAAACAATCTGCGGATATCTCCATCTGAGCACAGATTATGTATTCCACAGCCGTTCTCCTCTTGACCTGTCCTTTGTGGACGGAATCAGAGACTGTTTAAGAGGAGAATCAGAGTTATTTTATGAAAGAAGGGTGCCTCAGAAATCTCCGCAGTTTAAAGATCACAAATCCATTATCAAGCAGATCGAAAAGAAAGATAAGCTTCTGTCTTATCCATATGAGAGCATGAGACCATTTTTGAATCTGCTCCGTGAAGCGGCTGAAGATGAGGATGTAGTTTCCATTAAGATGACTCTTTACCGTGTGGCAAAACAGAGCCAGATTGCGGCAGCATTGATTGAAGCAGCAGACAACGGAAAAGAAGTCACGATTTTGATGGAGTTAAAAGCTCGTTTTGATGAGGAAAATAATATCCGCTGGTCCCGCCGTCTGGAAGATGCCGGATGCCGTGTGATCTATGGCCTGGACGGATATAAAGTACATTCCAAACTTTGCCTGATCACAAGAAAGACCAAAGGCGGAATCCGCTGCATTACGCAGATCGGAACCGGAAACTATAATGAAAAAACCAGCCGTCTGTATACGGATCTGTCTCTTATGACGGCAGATGAAGGGATTGCGGAAGATGCAGCCAATGTTTTCCAGGCACTGTCCATGGGTGAGACGGTCCAGGAATCTGAACATCTGCTGGTGGCTCCAAACTGTCTGCAGAACCGGATTCTTGATATGATTGATGAAGAGATCAATTACGCAAAAGCCGGCGAAGAGGCGTATATTGGCCTTAAGATGAATTCTCTGACGGATAAGAAGATCATGGAAAAACTGATCGAAGCATCCTGTGCAGGCGTGAAGATTGACATGATCGTTCGCGGTATCTGCTGTCTGATTCCTGGAGTCAAAGGAAAAACAGAGAATATTACTGTTCGAAGCATTGTCGGAAGATTTCTGGAACATTCCCGCATCTATATTTTCGGTGCGAAGGGAAGAGAAAAAGTCTATATTGCGTCCGCAGACTTTATGACAAGAAATACTCTCCGCCGTGTAGAAGTAGCGGCTCCGGTTTATGACCCGGATCTGAAACTGCAGATCATTGAAATGTTCATTACGATGCTCAGTGATAACCAGAAAGCAAAAGAAGAAGATTCTGAAGGAAATTATAAACGTCCGGAAAATCAGGATACACCTTTAAATTCTCAGGAATTCTTCTATCAGCAGGCGTATGATCAGGCAATGGAACGCAAAAATTTATAATATGAAAATATAATAATCTCCGGAGTACACTTCCTGTAAAAAGAAGCGGCACTCCGGAGATGTTTTGTTTAAAAGAAAACAGACTAACCTGATGTTTCCATTTCCCGGATCAGTTCCTTTACTCTGGAAGCGTCAATTTCCAGCGTATCTGCGATCTGATCCATGGTCAGTCCTTTTTCCAGTGTCTTTTGAATGAGTTCTGATAATAGTTGTTTCCGGCCCTCTTCCCGCGCTTCCTGACGGTCGAGGACTCGTTCTTCCCATGCCTGCATATATTTCACACTCACTTCCGCATTATTTTGAATTTCACGCACTCTTTCTGACATTTTCTGTAAGTTTTTATTATGATAGGTGGTATCATGATCATTTGTATGTTCAATTAAATGAAGCAGCTCAAGCAGATCATCGCTGATATCTTCAGGATTTTTTCCATAGGTATTTATAAAAATTCTTGCTGCCCCATCCTGCAGATGAAGCTCTGGTACTTCCTCACACTGCATCTGAAATGTGTACAGATAGCGGCCTGACCGAACAGGTCAAAAGGAGTGATTATAATGATAAAAATATCGTTCAGCTCATTAAAATCAACTACACCGGGTTTTAAGAGTTTACTGTCAATCATCCCCTGATAATAGCGGCTTCGCTTTGGAAGGTTTTGTGTATTTTTCTGCTGTACTTCAGCATTGTATACAGTATCTTCTTCATCCATTGCCCAGACATCCAGTTTGATAAAACGGTGAATGGGAGAAGTGCGGGTTTCCCGCTCAGTTTCAGGCAGATATTTTAACAAAATCTCTTTCCCGAGAATGATTTCTAATAATACCCGGAGATTTTTCGGCTGTTCCATTACTTCGTTAAACAGAAAACGGTTTAGAAGCGTTAGTTCAGTTAAAGGTTTTGGCTGTCTGGCTGCTTTGTCATTGGTTGTATTCATAATGATGTCTCCTTTTATTATAGAAAAAGAAAAGAAATGTGTAAAGAGAAGAGAAATAAAATGTATAGAAATTTAACAAAATAACTGGAAATAACTGGAAATAACTGGAAATAAATATAGTATAGCATAAATAAATCTATAGGTAAAACGGCAAAAGAGTAAAAAACAAACAGCGCTTGTTCTTTTTTAGGATAAGAGGCGTTTTATATGGATTTTAGAGAAAATCTGTGGCATAATGAAATGTAAAAGTGCCCGAAAGAGCATGGAGTGATTTTATAATTAGAAAGGCAATGTTATGAGGTATATTAGTGAGTTAAGAGAAGGCGATCAGGTTTCTGAGGTGTATTTGTGCAAGACCAAATCTCCGGGGACATCAAAGTATGGGAAGTCTTATTATTCTCTTACCCTTCAGGATAAAACGGGAGTCATTGACGGAAAGGTATGGGAGCTGACCAATGCCATCGGTCATTTCGAGGCAATGGATTATATCCATGTAAGAGGACAGGTGACCAGTTATCAGGGATCCAATCAGCTGAACATCCACCGGATCCGCAAGGCGCAGGAAGGGGAATACAGCATGACCGATTATATGCCAAGTACGAAAAAAGATATTGACGGCATGTATGATGAGCTGGTTCAGATGATTCAGAGAACAAAAGAACCGCATTTAAGGAAACTGGCAGAAATGATTTTTATAGAAGATCAGGATTTCGCCAGAGAATTCAAAGTTCATTCTGCAGCTAAGAGCGTGCATCACGGTTACATTGGAGGACTTCTGGAACACAGCCTGTCTGTGGCGAAAATCTGTGAAAGCTATGCGGCTTTGTATCCGCAGATCAACCGGGATCTGCTGGTTATGAGCGCGCTGTGGCATGACATGGGAAAAGTAGAAGAATTATCAGGATTTCCTGAAAATGATTACACGGATGAAGGACAGCTGGTGGGACATATCGTGATGGGAGCGATTAAATTAGACCGCCTGATGCGTCAGATCCCGGGATTTCCGCCGAAACTGGCAAACGAAGTGAAACACTGTATTTTGGCACATCATGGGGAACTGGAATTCGGTTCTCCGAAAAAACCGGCGCTGCTGGAAGCCATTGCACTGAGCCAGGCAGATAATCTGGACGCCAGAATGGAAACATTTGCAGAAATCATTGAAAAACAGAAAGAAGACCAGGAATGGTCCGGATTCCAGAGACTTCTGGATACAAGAATCCGAAAAACATCAATTTAGAGGTGAATATGGAATTTAAGAAAAATCAGATGGTTGAACTGTATATTGATGACATAGGAAATGAAGGAGAGGGCATCGGCCATGTGGACGGCTATGCCCTCTTTTTAAAGGACGCTGTAGTGGGAGACAGAGTCCGGGCGAAGATCATGAAAGCCAAGAAAAAATACGGCTATGCCCGGGTGGAAGAAGTGCTGGAGCCGTCCAGAGACCGTGTGAAACCGGTCTGTCCTGTGGCAAGACCGTGTGGAGGCTGCACCCTGCAGCATTTATCTTATGAAAAACAGCTGGAATATAAGTTCCGCAAGGTAAAAAACTGCCTGGAGCGGATTGGCGGACTGGAAAATATTGAGGAAAAAATGGAACCGGTCTATGGCATGGAGGAGCCGTACCATTACAGAAACAAAGCCCAGTTTCCTGTGGGAACGGACAAAGAAGGGAATCTGGTAACCGGATTTTATGCGGGTAAATCGCATCAGATCATTCCGTGTACCGACTGTGCCATTCAGCATCCGGTGAATCAGGAAATCCTGGAAAAAGTGCTGCATTATATGAGGAAAAACCATATTTCCGCGTATGATGAAAAGACCGGGAAGGGACTGGTACGCCATATCGTGACGAGAGTCGGATTTACTACCGGAGAGGTAATGGTCTGCCTTGTACTTAACGGAAACAAAAAGAAGCTGAAAAACGTGGAACAGCTTGTTGATTCTCTGAGGGAAATCGAAGGAATGACCAGCATCTGCGTGAATGTCAACCAGGAGCGGACTAATAAGATTCTGGGAAGTCAGATTGAAGAAGTGTATGGACCGCCGTATATTTATGATTATATTGGGAATGTAAAATATCAGATCGGACCTCTGTCTTTTTTCCAGGTGAATCCGAGACAGACGAGGGTTCTCTATGAAAAGGCATTGGAGTATGCGCAGCTGGAAGGAGAGGAAACCGTATGGGATCTGTACTGCGGCATTGGAACTATTTCTTTGTTCCTGGCTCAGAAAGCAAAACAGGTCTACGGCGTGGAAATCGTGCCGGAAGCTATTGACGATGCAAGACTGAACGCCAGGATGAACGGATTTGACAATGCACAGTTCTTCGTGGGAAAAGCAGAGGAAGTACTGCCGGGAGAATATGAAAAGAACGGTGTGTATGCGGATGTTATCGTTGTGGATCCGCCGCGAAAAGGATGCGATGGGAAACTGCTGGATACCATGGTAAAAATGGCGCCGAAACGAATTGTCTATGTAAGCTGTGATCCGGCCACACTGGCGAGAGACGTGAAAATACTGGGAGAACAGGGATACCAGGTGGATAAAGTCAGCGTCGTAGACCAGTTCGGACACAGCGGGCACGTAGAGACAGTGTGCCTTTTATCAAGAAAAGATAAGTAAATCAACCGTTTCAATAAAACAAAGGCAGAAAGGATGGACTTATGAAGAAGATTGAGGGTTCACCGAAGAATTTAAGACAGCTGCTTCAAAATACGAAATATTCAATTCATTATTACCAGCGGGAATATATGTGGCGGCGGAAACATATCGAAGAACTGATCGATGATCTGACTTCAGAATTTCTGGACTATTATAAACCTGGGGATACAAGACCGGCAGTTGCTGATTATGGGACCTATTTCATGGGATCGATTATATTAGCCGGCAGAGAAAATGCGATTATTGACGGTCAGCAGAGATTATCATCTTTAACTCTGCTTCTGATGTACCTGAATAACAGATTAAAGGCAGCCGGGCAGAGTTACAATATGATCGAAACTATGATTTTTTCTGAATCCTTTGGCACGAAGTCATTTAATATCAATGTCGATGACCGCCAGGAATGTATGGAAGCTATTTTTAATAATGTGGATTTTGACGTTACCGGAGCGGGCGAATCGGTATGTAATCTTTATGGAAGATATCAGGATATTCAGGAGGTTTTTCCTGAGGATATATCGGATGATCTTTTACTGCATTTCTGTGACTGGCTGGCGGAAAAAGTATTTTTTATTGAAATTGTAGCGACGACGGAACAAGACGCTCACAAAATCTTTGTTACCATGAATGACCGGGGACTTAGCCTGACTTCCACGGAAATGTTAAAAGGCTACCTGCTTTCGGAAATTAAATCTGATTCTGTGAGAGAAAAAATGAACAATCTCTGGAAAGACAAGATTCTCTTGCTAAAGCGGGATGACGATAAGGGCGATGAAGTTTTTATAAAGGTATGGCTGAGGGCGCATTATGCGGAAACCATCCGTGAAAACAGGGCAAAAGCGAAGAATAAAGATTTTGATATTATTAGCGGTTCATTTCATAAATGGGTGAGAGATGAACGTGAAAAACTTGGACTGAACAGTTCAGATGATTATGAACTGTTTATAAAGAAGTTTGCCAAATTTGCTGATGTATACGAATTGATCCGCAAAGCTGAAGCAGTATTTTCAGAGGAAACAAAGTATGTTTACTATAATGCCCGGGTTAACTTTACATTACAGCCTCAGCTGCTGCTGGCTCCGATATGCTACGAAGATCCATGGCCGGTGATTACAGAGAAGATCAATCTGACAGCAAGGTTTATTGATCTTTTGATTATCTCAAGAGTTATAAATTACAGATCTGTAAATTACAGCACTATTAAGAATTTTGTATTCAATGTGACAAAGGATATTCGTATGACGGATATTCCTGCATTAAAAAGTAAATTGCAGCAGCAGTATATCAATCTTGCATTTGCACCTGAAACAGCACTTTATAACTGGGGACTTAACAGCTTTACAAAAAAATATATAAAACATTTTCTGGCGCGAGTTACCGGCTATATTGAGGAACAGACAGGGGTTGCATCCAATTACTGCAATTATATGAATACGCAGACGAAGAATCCATTCGAGATAGAGCATATCATTGCCGATCATTATGAGTGGTTTACCAGTGAATATTCAGATCAGGACGATTTCAGACGATGGAGAAATAGTGTGGGAGCATTGTTGCTGCTTCATAAGAGCATCAATGCCAGTCTGAATGACGCAGGATATGAGTATAAGTTGAAAAAGTATTGTTCCAATGAAGGAAATATTTATACGGAATCTCTCGGAGATTCAGCATATCAGAATCATCCGCAGTTTAAAAAATTCATTGCGGATCACAATCTGGGATTCAGGGCATATGCTAAATTTGGCAAGACGGAAATAACAGAAAGAACAGCAGTGCTGGTAGAATTGACAAAACTCATATGGAACGATGAGATGTTTCGGTAAGAAGAAGTAAGGATTACAGAAAAATTCAATTTATTTTTAAGAACCGCTTGCGGTTCCAGGTTGACACTTGCTGTCAACCTTTTTTATTGTTGATATATCAAGAGAGCGCTCTCCTGAACAGAAATGAATATGGAGGTAAGTAATGAACGGATTAAAGATAATAAGAATTCAATGCAATTATTCAGTTGGTGAACTGGCAGCAGAAATAGGCGTATCGCGCCAGATGATAAGTGCCTGGGAAAACGGAAAGAAAAGCATACCTGAGAGTAGGAAAATGCAATTAGCTGAGTATTTTGGAGTTGAGCCGGAGTTAATTGGAGAAATCAATGAACAGAAAAAGAGAGACATTGTGAACCGAACGTTCTATCGGTGGCGGAATGATAAAGCAGAACATTTCAGATTTAAACCGCAGAAAGAAGATGCTGAAGAACCCGTAATATGGCTTGAAAAAAAGGAAAGAAAGAATACGATATCAGAAGAATTACATAAGAAAAAGAAAGAACAGAAGGTTCTGCTGGAAAGAATGAAAAGTCAGGCGGATCAAATAAAAGGAAATGATATAAACAGCAGGATAGCCTCCCTGAACCGGTGGAATGATTATTATAAATTGTGCGCAGATAATTTTGAACAAATAATGCAGAAAGAGCTGCATCTGAAAATGTATTATTTTTATAAAATATTAGAAATGCAGATTGTTTTGGGAGAAGTACTTGGAACTGCTGATACAATGTATAAAAAAATAGAAGAAGCTTCCATAGATGACTCTGTATACAGCATCGACAGGAAATTTATCAAAGAGTGTGCGCAGTATGTGAAAGAACATATGAAGCCTGCGATGGAAGAGCTAGAAGAAGCAAATAAAGAATTTGTACGCCAAAAAGAAGAAGCGGATTTTTTTGAGAATAGTAAAAGCGGACCAAAAGGATTATAATCAATAGTAAGAAAAGTACGAGATTCAGTTACAAGAAGAAAGGACGTAGATGACAATGCATGATCATATCCAAATCCGCGGCGCACGGGTTCATAACCTGAAAAATATTGATGTGGATGTGCCGTTGAATCAGATCGTAGGGATTGCCGGAGTTTCCGGTTCGGGAAAATCATCTCTGGCGCTGGGCGTTCTGTATGCCGAGGGCTCAAGGCGCTATCTGGAAGCACTGTCTACTTATACCCGACGCCGAATGACCCAGGCGGCAAAAGCTCAGGTGGATGAAGTGCTGTATGTGCCGGCGGCATTGGCGCTGCATCAGCGTCCCGGCGTGCCGGGAATCCGAAGTACTTTTGGTACGGGAACTGAGCTGTTAAACAGTCTCAGACTAATGTATTCCCGCCTGGCCAGCCACCGCTGTCCAAAGGGTCATTATGTACCGCCTTCTCTGGCGGTTGCTGCAGAGAAACCTCTTGTCTGTCCGGAGTGCGGCACGGAATTTTATGCGCCTTCTGCGGAGGAACTGGCTTTTAACAGCCAGGGAGCCTGCAAGACCTGCGGCGGCACCGGCATTGTGCGTACCGTTGACCGGTCTGTTCTGGTCCCGGATGAAAGTCTGACGATTGATGAAGGAGCGGTGGCGCCATGGAGATCGCTGATGTGGGATCTGATGACGGATGTATGCCGTGAAATGGGAGTGCGTACAGATGTGCCGTTTCGGGATCTGACGGATAAAGAAAAAGAAATCGTGTTTGATGGTCCGGCAGAGAAGAAGCACATTCTTTACCGTGCGAAAAAAACGGATGCCGTCTCAGAACTGGATTTTACTTACTACAGTGCGGTTCGGACAGTTGAAAATGCCCTTTCCAAGGTGAAGGATGAAAAGGGAATGAAGCGTGTGGAAAAGTTCCTGAAAGAAGACATCTGTCCGGACTGCGGAGGAAGCCGCCTGAGCGCGGACGCCAGGGCACCGAAGCTTGGAGGAATATCTCTGGATGAGGCGTGTAAAATGACACTGGAAGATCTGACCGGCTGGGTATCAGGTGTGCCCGAAAGTCTGCCGGAAGAAATGCGGTCGATGGCAGAGAGCATCTGTGAGTCTTTTCAGACCGTGGCAAAGCGGCTGATGGATCTTGGACTTGGATATCTGACTCTTGATCGTGCGGCATCCACGCTTTCAACGGGAGAACGTCAGAGAATGCAGCTGGCACGTGCAGTAAGAAATCGTACCACCGGAGTTCTGTATGTGCTGGACGAGCCGTCCATCGGGCTGCATCCATCCAATATCATTGGTCTGACAGGAGTCATGCATGACCTGATCGATGATGGAAACTCAGTGGTGCTGGTGGACCATGATACGCAGATTTTATCAGAAGCTGACTGGATCATTGAAATGGGGCCGGACGCAGGATCTGACGGAGGACGTGTGATTGCTCAGGGAACGGTAGATGATTTGACGAAAAATGCAGATTCCAAAATCGGTCCATTTCTGGCAGATCATCCAAGAGCCAGCCTGCGGGAGCAGACTCCGATGGAGGCGATGTTTGACGAAGGGAAAATCCATCTTTCTACAGGAACCATCCATACAGTGAAGCCGCTGGAAGCAGAGATACCGAAAGGAAGAATGACTGTGATAACCGGGGTGTCCGGATCCGGGAAAACAACATTGATTCTGGAAAGCCTGATTCCGGGGCTGGAGGCTCAGATCCAGGGGGAAAAACTGCCGGAACATGTGCACGCTGTGGATACTGCGGGAATTTCACAGGTGAAGCTGATTGATGCAACGCCGATTGGCATTAATGTTCGTTCAACGGTGGCAACCTATGCTAATGTGCATGCGGAGCTTCGGAAGATTTTTGCACGTACACCGGAAGCGAAAGAGCATGGATATAAAGCAGGAGATTTTTCTTATAACAAAGGATGTCTGCGATGTCCGGTCTGCGATGGTACAGGAGTTATCAGTCTGGATGTGCAGTTTTTGCCGGATGTGGATATTCCTTGTCCGGAATGCAGAGGCTCCCGCTATGGAAAAGATGCGGGAAAGATTCATTATCAGAATAAAGAGGGTCAAAAGTATTCGCTCCCGGATTTAATGGCGATGGACATTCACACTGCACTGGAAGCGTGCAAAGATCTGAAATTAGTGCACCGCCGTCTGCAGGTACTGGAAGATCTGGGACTGGGGTATCTTACATTAGGAGAAGAAACGCCGAACCTGTCCGGCGGTGAGGCTCAGCGTCTGAAACTGGCCAGTGAAATGGGAAAAGCCCAGTCAGACTCTGTGTTCGTTTTTGATGAGCCGACTATCGGCCTGCATCCGCTGGATGTGGAAACTCTGCTGGGAGTTTTCCAGACATTAATCCGTCATGGGGCAACGGTCATTGTGATCGAACATGATCTGGATGTGATACGAAATGCGGATTATGTCATTGATATGGGACCGGGCGGAGGCGAAGCCGGCGGGCGCATTGTGGCGTCAGGAACGCCGCAGATGATAAAAGAAACGCCGGAAAGCATCACCGGAAGATTCCTATAGCAATGAAAATAAAGTTTTAGAAAAGAATGATATATAAAATGAAGGAGAGTCAGGAAAATTTATGAAAGAAGAGTGTCTGATCTGTAAAGCGCCTCTGGAATATCTGAATGAAGATATTGAGATGGAGTGCGAATTATGCCATAAAAAAGAAAAGAGCAAAACCCGGTGTGTCAACGGACATTACGTCTGCAATGAATGTCATATGCAGGGAATTGACAGTCTTGTAGGTCTGTGTCTGAAGGAAACATCCAAAGATCCGGCAGAGATTCTGAATCAAATGATGGATCTGCCGTTCTGCCATATGCACGGACCGGAGCATCATGTGATGGTGGGAATGGCTCTGCTGACTGCTTATAAAAACGCAGGAGGAGAGATTGATCTTGAAAAAGCATTGATCGAGATGAACAGCAGAGGAAAATCAGTGCCAGGCGGAGCCTGCGGATTCTGGGGCGCCTGCGGAGCGGGAATCAGCGCCGGAATGTTTATTTCCATTGTGACTGGCTCTACGCCTCTTGGAACAGATAATTTTGCCCTGTCTCACAAGATGACATCCGCGGCTCTGGGAGCCATTGGAGAGGTTGGGGGACCGCGCTGCTGCAAGAGGGATTCTTATCTTTCCATTCAGAAAGCTGTGGAGTTTGTGAAAGAAAATTTAAATGTAGATATGGGGCAGTCAGAGATTATCTGTTCCCACAGTGGACAGAACAATCAGTGTATTGGAAAACGATGTCCGTTTTTTAACCGGGCGAAAAAGAAGATAGCCTTTCTCTGTGTTCATAATTCCTGCAGGAGCCAGATTGCGGAAGCTCTTGGGAAAAAATATCTGGCAGACACTGCTGACTGTTATTCTGCCGGGACTCAGACAAAACCGCAGATCAACCAGGATGCAGTAAGACTGATGAAGCAGGAGTATGGGATTGATATGGAACAAGAACAGTATCCCAAACTGCTGGATGAGATACCGGAGGCGGATCTTTATGTAACCATGGGATGCAATGTGGCGTGCCCGAATGTTCCGGGGAAGAAAACTGTGGACTGGGGTCTGGAAGATCCTACCGGACAGGATGATCAGGTATTTATGGACACAATCCGGGAGATAGAGAAAAAAATCATAGAACTGAAAGAAAAATTATAACAGAATATCTGATATCAGAACAGAAAGAGCGGATGCGGTCATAAAATGATCCGCATTCCGGATTAGCTGTCAGGTGGAAATCTTAGCAAAATTAAAAAAATTTGTAAAACAAGTTGACTTTTAAGAAAAGAGAGAGTAGATTATAAGTATAAATTAAACAATTGCTTAATTATTGAAATGAATCAACAGAAAGGAAGAGAAGAAAATGAAAAAAAGTTATAAGATCGATGTAGACTGCGCAAACTGTGCAAATAAGATGGAAGAAGCTGCTCAGAAGACAGCCGGGGTGAAAAACGCTTCTGTAAATTTCATGATGCTGAAAATGAATGTGGAATTTGAAGATGGATATAATCCAAAAGAAGTGATGCAGGAAGTACGAAAGAACTGCAAAAAAGTAGAAGATGACTGTGAAATTTATCTTTGAGAAAGAAATGGAAAGAAGAAAAGAGCCCCGGTGACAGCATAAAAAAGAGAAGGGGTTTTTATTTTGAACAACAATTAAATAAATAAACAAATGTTTAATTAAAAGAAAAAGGCGGTGACAATATGAATAAAAAACAAAGAAAAATGCTGTTTCGTATTATAATTGCAGCGGTCTTTCTCGTCCTGTTGAATTTCATTCCGGTTACAGGAACGGCAGGATTTCTGCTGTATTTGATTCCGTATTTGGTGGTCGGATATGACATCTTATGGAAGGCGCTGAAAGGAATCAAAAACCATCAGGTATTTGATGAAAATTTTCTGATGGCCGTGGCAACCATAGGAGCCATTGCGCTGGCATTGTATGAAAAAAGCAGTGATTATACGGAAGCCATTGCGGTTATGCTGTTTTATCAGATCGGAGAGTGGTTCCAGAGCTATGCAGTGGGAAAAAGCCGCAGAAATATCAGTGAATTGATGGATATCCGTCCGGATTATGCCAACATTGAGAAAGATGGAAGACTGGAAAAAACAGATCCGGATGAAGTGGAGACCGGCAGTGTGATCGTAGTGCAGCCAGGAGAGAAAGTGCCGATTGATGGAATCGTAGAGGAAGGGGAATCCAGCCTGAATACAAGCGCGCTGACGGGAGAAAGTCTTCCGAGAGATGTGGAAAAGGGGGATGAGATCATCAGCGGATGCATCAACATGACGGGAGTCCTGAAAATCCGGACCACAAAGGAATTTGGGGAATCTACGGTATCTAAGATTCTGGATCTTGTGGAAAATGCCAGCTCCCGCAAATCGAAATCAGAAGATTTTATTTCAAGATTTGCCCGTATTTATACGCCGGCAGTCTGTTGCGCAGCGCTGGCGCTGGCATTTCTGCCGCCGCTGGTGCGGATGCTGGGAATGGGGATGGCAGCAGAGTGGGGGACCTGGATTTACAGGGCATTAACATTCCTGGTTATCAGCTGTCCATGCGCTCTGGTGATCAGTATTCCATTAAGCTTTTTCGCAGGAATCGGAGGAGCCGGCAATGCCGGAGTTTTGGTGAAAGGATCCAATTATCTGGAAACTCTTTCTCAGACGAAAATTATGGTGTTTGATAAAACAGGCACACTGACGCAGGGAGTTTTTGAAGTCAATGGAATCCATCACAGTGAAATGGAGAATGAGAAGCTGATTGAATATGCGGCTCTTGCGGAGAGCGCTTCTTCCCATCCTATCAGTAAGAGTCTGCAGCGGGCTTATGGAAAAGAAATTGACCGAAGCCGTGTCAGTGATATCCGTGAGATCAGCGGAAATGGTATAATTGCGAAGGTTGACGGGCGTGAAATTGCTATAGGCAATGATAAACTGATGAAACATATGGGAATTTCATTTATTGACTGTCATTCCGTGGGAACCATTCTTCATATGGCGGTGGATCATAAATATGCCGGTCACATTGTAATCTCTGATGTGGTAAAGCCCCATTCAAAAGAAGCAGTTCAGGAATTAAAGAAAGCGGGAATCAGGGAAACAGTGATGCTTACCGGAGATGCAAAAAAAGTGGCAGAGCAGGTGGCAGAAGATCTTGGTTTGGATGGAGTATACAGTGAACTCCTTCCGGCAGATAAAGTGGAGAGAGTAGAAGAACTGATGAAGAACAAGCCGGAAAAAGAGAAACTGGCCTTTGTGGGAGACGGAATGAATGACGCGCCGGTTCTGCGTCGTGCGGATATCGGAATTGCCATGGGAGCCATGGGATCCGATGCGGCCATTGAAGCGGCAGATGTTGTACTGATGGATGATGATCCAATGCAGATTTCCAAAGCCATTAAAATTTCACGGAAATGTCTTAGAATTGTCTATCAGAATATCGTGTTTGCTATTGGAATCAAAGTGATTTGTCTCGTTCTGGGGGCTGTCGGAATTGCCAGTATGTGGCTGGCAATTTTTGCGGATGTAGGTGTTATGATCCTTGCGGTTCTGAATGCCATTCGGGCTCTTTTTGTAAAAAAACTATGACAGGATCAACAATAGATCGTGCATTCATTTGCGGATGCACGATCTATCTGTCAGAAAAGCCAGGGAAGCAGTTCAGCCTGCCTCATTAGATTTTCTGTGTCCTGATAGTCGGAAATATAACAATCTGCATGGTTATAGCGTTCGGAATGTTTCATGGAAAGTACCTGGATGATTTTTCCCGCACCAGCGCGTTTAGCAGATTCAATTCCTGAAAAGGCGTCTTCGAAGACAACGCATTGGTGAATGTCCGTATGAAGTTTTTCGGCGGCTTTCAGATACAGATCGGGTTCAGGTTTTCCGGGGATGGTTCCATCGTTATATACAATATTGCGGATATCGAACCAGTGATCCAGGTTTAAATGCTCGAAGAAGAACTTCACGTTGTTCCAGCCGGATGCTGTTGCGATTGTCATAGGGATTTTGTGTTCTTTTAATAGATCCAGAAAATCCGTAAGGCCGTCAGCGAGTTTGAAGTCTTTGCTTTTCAGGCAGAGATTCCGGTATATGGCTTCTTTTTCTTCTTCAAATGCATCCATGAGATCACGGGAAACCGGATGTCCCAGAAAATATTCCAGGGAATCAGCCGAGTTCCTCCCGTGAATGCAGTGCTGAAATTCTTCATGAGAAATATCATGACCGGTTTTTTGGCGGATGTAATTTTTCCAGGATATTTCCTGAAAATCCTCGCCAAAAAACATAGTGCCGTTAAAATCAAAAATAACTCCTAACATCTGGTGAGACCTCCTTTTTATAAAAATTATAACGGATGGAGAGTATTTATCCTATCAGAAATTTGTTATTTTATGTCGGGTTTTCCGGGGCGTATCCGCACAAAGTTTTGGCGGACAGGGCATCGTTCCAGTAATATAATCCCGGAGTCTCGCATACACGGAACATTGGGAAAAGATCCTTCATGTCCGGACATATTTTCGGGAAAATATTTTCCAGATCTTCCAGGAAATCTTCATTATAGCAGAGAGTCCGGCGGTCATTCCAAATGGCATTATAGGAAATATTGGCTTCTACAAGATCCTGGAACATGTGACTTCCGCAGCTTAGTTCCGGCATGTAGCCGGCCCGGTTGTCAGATACTTCACAGATACAGCAGAAGCCGGAGATATTGGCAAAACTTACCGGGACGCCCAGTTCCGGAGAAGAAGTGCCCAGTCTGCCCGGAGCCATCAGAAGCAGATTGGCATGCCTGCC
>ERZ1643246.750-NODE-750-length-39860-cov-29.260143_pt1 | contig 39860 bp, 31 predicted proteins | sample MGYA00579265_ERZ1643246 | MGnify/ENA primary metagenome ERZ1643246 (study PRJEB29033, sample SAMEA4952261) | chicken gut metagenome | biome: Broiler Chicken; feature: Gastrointestinal Tract; material: Caecum | place: Ireland | collected 2018 | study: Broiler...
TATGATTAGGTGGGAACTGGTCAGTATGAGAGTTAATTTTGTGAAAAGTTCACATAGATGCTACGAGAGTTAATTTTTCTGGAAGTTGAGATTTACTTGACTTTGCAATCCATTCGATTTATTATATTCGTAAGAAAGTGAATCGTAAGTTACTAACTTATGAGTTGGATTTTTGGAGGTGAATGGATGAGTCAATTTTATTGCCGTGAAGATGAACTTCGGAAGCTGAATAAGCGGTATGCAGGTGATAAGTTTGAGTGCATTGTCATTTACGGCAGACGGCGTGTTGGTAAAACAGCACTGATTAACGAATTCTGTAAGGATAAGCCGACCATTTTCTTCTCTGCTTTGAATACGACGGGAAAAGAAAATCTGGAGGCTCTCTCGAGGTCGATTATGAGCTTTGAGCGGCCGGATATGGAGTCTGCACCTGAGTTTAGGTCTTATGATGCCGCCCTGGATGAACTGACAGCACTTTCAAAGGAGAAACGAATCGTTTTTGTCATTGACGAGTATCCATATCTTGCGAAAGCCAAGCCTGCCATTTCAGCAATGCTGCAGCATGTCATCGACCACAAATGGACAGAATCCAGGATGTATCTGATTCTTTGCGGCTCGTCTATGAGCTTTATGGAAAGCCAGGTACTTGGCCAGGAAAGTCCGCTATATGGCAGACGCACCGGCCAGTTTAAGATTGAGCCGCTGGACTATAAGGAAACAGCTGTGTTCCACCCGAATCTGTCCACTGAAGACAATTCCCTGATTTATGGAATCACAGGAGGAGTTCCTCACTATATTAACAAGTTGGGCGTGAGGGACAGTGTGGATGAGGCTCTGCTGGATAATTTCTTCGACCGATCCAGTTATCTGTACGAAGAACCAGGAAATCTGTTGAAGCAGGAACTCCGGGAACCGGCCATTTATAATGCAATTATTAAAGCGATTGCAGAGGGCGCTTCCCGGATGAACGATATCAGGATGAAAGTCGGTGAGGAAAGTTCGGTTGTATCAAAATATCTGAAGACACTGATTGACCTTGGTATTGTCAGGAGGGAAACTCCGATCACAGAGAAACCGGGTAAGAAAACTATTTATCTGCTGGCCGATAATTTCTTCCGATTCTGGTATCGTTTTGTGCCGGTTAATATGAGTGCTATTGACTCCGGCAGAATTGCAAAAACCTATCCACACGCTGTAAAACAGTATCTTCCTGATTACATGGGTCTGATTTTTGAGAAGATGTGTCGGGATTATCTGCTTTACTATGCGGATAGATTGCCCATTGAGCTTAGTGAAATCGGTCAATGGTGGGGTACAGATCCGAAGAAGAAAAAGCAGATACAGATAGATATTGTCGGAACACCTGTTGAAGGTAAGGACTATGTCATCGGCTCATGCAAGTACAGAAACGAGAAAATCGGCGTTGATGAACTTGATTTAATCAGAGATTACGCATCAGTTTTCGGGAAAGGCAAGAACTACCACTACTATATCTTCTCTAAAAGTGGATTCACGGATGGAATTCTTCAGGCACAAGAGCGTGGAGAAGTCCAGCTGATAACGCTGGAAGACCTATACAGGTAAACGATTTCATGAAATCCTGGTGATTATTCCGGGCAATTAGCCCATGCGCTGAAGGGTGTTCAGCGCATGGGATCCGCTGCATAGCAAAGTCTGGCCGCAGTTCAGCCAGGTATAGTGGCTCAGGAGCTGCCTCTGATTTTAAGACAAAGCGAGACGACAGAAAAAGGGAAGAATACATACTCGGAGGTTTTGAAACGTCACAGGGAATGCTGGTTGAAATTCGACTGGTCAGAGCTTCGATATCTGATTGTGCCGGATGAAGCTTCCGCGAAGCATACAATTTCTGTTATAAAGACGCTTGAAAATATGGAAGAATCGGAAAAAGAGCTGCTGATTTCAAAAATTGAGATCAGCCGACGGTTTTCGGATAATATGTAACGGAGGGTCTCTCTATGATGACAGATTTTTATCGGGTTTTTGGCGACGATGCAGATGTGGACAGCAGAATTCCCCGGGAGATTCTGGATGAATTGAATAAGGAACTTCCGGAAAATCTGATGTATATGCAGGACGACAACGGCGACTGTAAAGTTGTTCTGCGTCCGGAATTTTTTTCTGAAAGAATAAACCTGACGACGCAGTTTGCTCTTGATCCGGAGAAGGATTCCGCGCTGAGAGCAAAACTGAAAATCATTCCGCGTGAGAACTGGGATCAGTATTTTTACCGGCTTCAGAAAAGGATACCGGTTAAAAATGTAAAGCTGGGCAACGATCATCAGCAGATACCACTGGAACGGATGGTGGGAAATCCGCTGCATGAGAAAAAAAGTGAACTTGTGGAATGTGTGATGTATCCGTCGGAATTCCCGGATCCGATCGAGATGCTGTTTGAATGTGAAAACGGAGAAAGCGTATCTGTATCTTTCCGGCAGCAGCCGTATGACAGTTTCACGGAGATTAAGTTTTCCAATATAAATTTTCCGGCGTTACAGATCGACATGTTTCTTTACAGTCCTCTTGCCGACCAGGAGGAAGAAGATGCCAGAACGAATCAGAAACATCCTGTCAGCGTAACGTATTCCGTGACGCCCACAAAGGCGGATTCCGTGTCGGATGCGGTAAAGGCTCTGCATATTTTCAGCGGCCTGTTTGCAGGGACGACGAAGGTAAACGGGCAGATCATGATATCGGAGGAAGCGCAGGAAAATTTTGATCAGGAGAAGATGGACGATGTGATTGCCTTCTGGACGACGGCGCAGAAACTGGAGGAGATATTGAAGGTCAGGTTCCGCCCGGGCGCGGAGTTTCCGATGGGCGACTCCAGATTTTTTGCGGAACTGGATACCTGTCTCTTACAGAAGAAGCAGATTGTGTGGAGGCATCCGTTTGATAGTTTCCACGTAAATCACTTTAAAGTGGCGGATGACAGCAGGGATGCGGACAGTATCATCGGTTCCGGCAGCGTGAGTATGCAATTTATGGAAGGTCCGATTTCCGCCGAACTGCTGGGAGCAGAATTCGAAATCTACAGTCAGACGACCATGAGTGATATGGTTGTGACAAATATTCAGTGGGATGATGAAACGCGGCAGTGCGGAGAAGTCTATATTACAGACGTGCCGGGGAAGACATGGACGCTGAAGCGGTTGTATATAACGAAAGAAACGGCGGATTCAACGTGAGACAGGCACTATGCTTTTATACGGTCCGTGCATTCCCTGCACGGACCGTATAAAAGCATAGCGCCTGTAACTAAAAATCTGTAACATAATTAGCAGATCATTCAATGGACAAACTTGACTGTCCTGCGGCTTAACGGTAAAATGGATGCATAATAGGTGGTTTCTACCCTTTGGTGACGTTGTGGAGAATTGCGTATGGAAGTCTCCAGGTCACTGATGTCTGAAAGGAGTGTTGGGAAGGTGAGAAAGAAACTTCCCATCGGTATCGATGGATTTGAAAAGATCAGGACGAATGATTTTTATTATGCAGATAAAACGCTGTTTATTAAAGAACTTCTGCAAAACTGGGGGGAAGTAAACTTGTTTACCCGCCCCAGGCGTTTTGGAAAGACATTGAACATGAGCATGCTGAAGTGCTTTTTTGAGATCGGGAGCGATCCGGCACTGTTCGACGGTTTAAAGATTGCGCAGGAAAAAGAGTTGTGTGAGAAATACATGGGGAAGTTTCCGGTGATCTCTGTCAGCCTGAAAAGTGTGGACGGACAGAAATATGATTCAGCGGTGGCAGCATTGCGAACCGTTCTTGGGAATGAGGCTATGCGGTTCCGCTTTTTAAAGGAAAGCAAGAAACTTTCAGAAGAAGAAAAAGAGGCTTATGCCAGCTTGATAAAGATAGGTTCCGGTGAAGGCGGGCTGTATGCCATGACGGAGGAGGTTGCAGCTTCTGCTCTGAAGACTCTTTCCCAACTCCTTGAAAAGCACTATGGCCAGAAGGTGATTCTGCTGATTGATGAGTATGACGTTCCGTTAGATAAAGCGTTCCAGGGGGGATACTATGATGAGATGGTGAGCCTTATCCGAAACCTGCTTGGCAATGCATTGAAAACCAACGACAGCCTGTACTTTGCTGTTCTTACCGGGTGCCTGAGGATCTCCAAAGAAAGTATCTTTACGGGCCTGAACAATCTGAAGGTACACACGATTTCGGATGTACGTTATGATGAATATTTTGGTTTTACAAATGCAGATGTGGATGAAATGCTGACATTCTACGGCCTGTCCTCTTATAAGGATGTGATCCGTGATTGGTACGATGGATACTGTTTTGGGGATACAGACGTATATTGTCCCTGGGATGTCATTAATTACTGTGATGAGCTGCTGGCAGCTCCGGGTACTCCGCCCAAAAACTACTGGGCAAATACCAGTGGGAACGGCCTCATTCTCCGTTTGCTTGAAAAAGCAGACCAGACAACAAAAGATGAAGTGGAAGAATTGTTAAACGGCGGAAAAATCACAAAAAGAGTCAGACAGGAACTGACCTATCGAGATATTGAGGACAGTGTTGGAAATGTTTGGAGTGTCCTTTATGCCACAGGATATCTGACTGGCAGGCATGTGGACCAGGCTGATGCAGACATATTCCGGCTGTGGATTCCAAATGGCGAGATCCACAAACTATTCTATGAACTGGTAGAGGATTGGTTCCGGGAAGTAACACAGTCGGATACAGAGAGGATCAACCGCTTTTGCGCGGCGTTTTCTGCCGGAGACATAAATACGATCCAAGAAATGCTCAACGATTACCTGTGGGATTCCATCAGCGTGAGAGACACGGCAGTACGCAGAAATATGAAAGAAAATTTTTATCATGGAATGCTGCTTGGGCTTTTACGTAGTCAGGGAAGCTGGCTTGTAAAAGCCAATGCGGAGATGGGAGAAGGATACAGTGATATTTCCATTCAGACGCCGGACAGGGTTGGCATGATCATTGAATTGAAGTATGCGGAGGATGGAAATCTGGAGGCAGCGTGCGCGAAAGCGTTAAACCAGATCGAAGAAAAGAAGTACGCGGAAGGGCTGAAACGCCGCGGAGTGAAAAAAATGATGAAGTATGGAATCGCATTCTGTGAGAAGGAATGTATGGTGGTGCTGGCTTAAAACGATGGCCACCGGCTTTCTTTCCCTTCAGGCAGCAATAAGCCTGGGTGGAGAGAATGCCGGTGGCCTTTTTTGCGGTTGACAGATAAGGCAGGAAAGAGTATTATGATAAATAATTGATAAAATTGGAAAAAGTGACAAATGATACAGTACTTAAGTATTAAATAGAAAACACAGAAAAGGAAAAGAACGCAAGAATGGAACAGTTAAACGAGATGCAGAATGATGAAATTGAGATTGATTTACTGGAGCTTTTTTATGTGCTCAGGAGAAAATGGTATTTGCTTCTGGCTTCGCTGCTGGTATTTGCGCTGGCAGCCGGGATCGGTACAAAGTTTCTGATTACGCCCCAGTATCAGTCGTCGTCGATGATTTATATCCTGACGAAGACCACAAGTGTGACTTCGCTTGCGGATCTGCAGATTGGTTCACAGCTGACCATCGATTTTGAAACATTGGCGACAAGCCGTCCTGTGGTGAATAACGTACGGGAAAAGCTTGGTCTGGAAGAAATTTCCTATGATGAATTTGTGGGACTTCTGACCATATCCAATCCGGCAGATACGCGTATCCTTAAAATTACAGCTACATATCCGGATCCGGAAACGGCGCAGCAGATCGCCAATGCGATGGCGGATGCAACCGCGGACAGAGTCGCGGAGATTATGGTGACCGACCGGCCGACGATTGTCGAAGAGGCGGTAGTGGCGAAGAACCCATCCAGCCCCAGCCTTTTCCGAAACGTACTCATGGGCGGAGCCATTGGACTGATTCTGGCAGCAGCGATCCTCATCGTACGTCATCTGATGGATGATACCATCAAGACGGAGGAGGATGTGGAAAAATATCTCCAGCTGAATACGCTGGCAGCATTCACCTACAACAAACAGGTATCGGCTGCGGCAGCAGAGAAAAGGAAATCAGCATGACTTGTTCTGGCTGTATAGTTAGAGGAAAATAACATGAAACGAAAAATGCTGACGATTGGATGTCTGATCTGCGCGGTACTCTTTGGATGCTGCTGCGGATATATCTTCTGGTATTTTTATTCCGAAAGGGAAAACAGTAAAATCTACGAGGAACTTCAGGAGGAGGCGGAGGTTTCTCCCACACCGGTTTCTTCGGAGGAAACGCCTCCGGAACAGCCTGCAGACACGGAACCGGAGGAAGAGATTCCGATTGATTTTGCCGCGCTGCAGGCGGTGAATCCGGAGATTTATGCATGGATCAGAATCGAAGGGACGAATATCGACTATCCGATCGTACAGAGTTCCACGGACGACACTTATTATCTGAACCATACGGTTGAAGGGACGGAAGGATATCCCGGCTCGATTTATACGGAACGTGTAAACAGCAAAGATTTCTCGGATTTCAATACAATTGTTTACGGACACAATATGAGAGACGGCAGTATGTTCCAGAATCTTCATAATTATGAGGACAGTGAATATATGGCGGAACATCCGGAAGTAATCATATATACGCCGGACAAAGTATATCATTATCAGATTTTTGCAGCAGTCACATACAGTGACACACATCTGTATTATGCGTTTGACTACACGAAAGAGAGCGGCCGCCAGCAGTTCCTGGATTCGATTCTCTCCGCAAGAGGAATGTCGGATACAATCCGGGAGGACGTTCCGGTCTCGGCGGACGACCGATTCCTGACACTGAGTACATGTATCGGCAGTCAGGAAGACAAACGACTGATTGTAGAGGCGGTGCTTCAGAATGAGTAAAAAAGTTCTTCTTGTTGTCATGCTGGTTCTCTGTATTGCGGCCGGGGCGGGAGTTTTTCTGCTTCTGCAGAATAAGAGCAGAACGGAAGAGATGCCCCAGGCGGGGACACAGGCGGAGAGCGGCACGGAAATGGAGAATACAGTCACCTATCAGGGTGAGACCTATGAATATAACAGGAATCTCAGAAATGTTCTCTTCCTGGGCGTGGACAAGGAAGCTGACAGTGTTGTCGGTGAGACGGTAGGAAGAAACGGTCAGGCGGATTGCATTCTTCTGATGATTATGAATCAGGAAACAAAGGAGACCACGCTGCTGCAGATCTCCAGAGATTCGATGACAGATGTGGAAATTTACGGAATTACCGGGAGCCATCTGGCAACGGAGCATGCGCAGATCGCGCTTCAGTATGCCTTTGGAGAGAGTGACAGCCGCAGTAATTGGCTGACTAAAAATGCGGTTTCCCATCTTCTGTATGAGATACCAATCAGTTCCGTGATGGCGCTTACAGTGGACGGTATCGGTGAGGTGACATCTGCGATGGGCGGTGTGACGCTGACGGTTCCCAGAGATTATACATCTGTGGACCCATTGTTTACGGAAGGCGCCACCCTGACGCTTCAGGGAGATCTGGCGGAACGGTATGTGCGGTATCGCGATATTACGGTGACAGGAAGCAACAACGACCGTATGGAACGTCAGAACCAGTTTATTCAGGCAATGTTTCAGCAGATGCAGAACATTGATTCTGCCGCATATGAGAAACTGCTGGACAGCGCGGAGCCTTATCTGACGACAGATCTGACGGCGGAAGAGCTGAAAAATTTAAAGAATTATACCATTCATCAGGAAATAGAAACAGTTCCGGGAACGGCTGCTCCCGGGGAAGAACATGAGGAATTCACTGTGGACGATCAGGCGCTGTACGAATTGATTCTGGAGCTTTTTTATATAAAACAGGATTGAGAAGGACAGCGGCGGGATCTCCGCTTTGAATAATATTATGAAAGGAAGAGGTGGGAACCATGAGACTGAATCTCAAAAAGGCTGTCGCAGCAGTGACTGCGGCTCTCACAATCTGCGCAATGTCAGTGACTGCGTTTGCACAGGGAAGCGTTGCGTCTACCGGTGTAGTGGAGGTACAGGGAGCGCAGGATGCAAACGGAAACAGTGTGTCTGCGTCGATTTCGTCTGTGCCGGCAGAGTATGCAGAGGCAGTGAACGAGATCAAGACGACAGAAGGACTGCAGACTGTACTCGGAGACGCTTACGTAGAAGGCATGGAAGTTGTTGACGCTATGGATGTTTCCGTTCCGGAAGGCACTCCGATGCCTGTGACCATTACCTTTGATGTTCCGGGTGTGGGTCCGGATACAAAGGTCGCTGTACTGCATTTCAACGGCAGTGAATGGGAAGTTGTGGAAGCAACGGTTGGTGATGGAACAATCACCGCTACCTTTACGTCCCTGTCTCCGGTCGCATTTGTAGTAGATAAGAATACCGCGACAGGAGCAGTGACTTCCAATGGCAGCTCCGTTTCTCCGAAAACCGGAGAAAATACGGGAATGCTGACGGCTTCCGCTGCAGCGGCAGTTCTTGTCCTGGGTGCAGGATGCGTATTTTTCGTTAAGAGAAAGAACGCGTAAGATACCGGTGTATGGGGAAAAGCACCCCCTTCGTGGGGTGCTTTTCCTGTTATAAGGAGAGTGAGGCATGCAGGGAATCATTGATATCCATTGTCACATTCTTCCCGGAATTGACGATGGCGCTCAGACAGTCAGAGAAGCGCGGGAAATGCTGAAAATGCAGTACCGGGACGGGGTGAGAAAGATTATCCTTACGCCTCATTATCGTCCCGGAATGTTTGAACCGTCTGTGTCTCAGATTTACCGGACATATTACCGGCTGCAGGAAGAAGCAAAGGAGACAAACATCCAGCTGTTTCTGGGGCGGGAATATCACATCAGTTCAAAATTTGAAGAACAGGCAGAGCAAAGGAGCCTTCCGACGATGGCGGGATCTTCCTATGTGCTGGCTGAGTTTTCCGGGAGGCACAGTTACCAGTTAATTCGAAATGCTGTTGAAAAGATACTGTGCACCGGATACTGTCCTGTAATTGCACACATTGAGCGGTATCCATGTCTGTATGAAAAAAACAGGGCGGAAGAATTGAGAGAAATCGGAGCGTATCTCCAGATCAACGCCGGAAGTCTTCTCGGTGAGAACGGCAGGGAAGCCCGGCGGTTTTGCCGGCAGCTGATGGAGAACGATAAAATTCATTTTATCGCCAGCGACGCTCACAATACGAAAAAGAGAAAGCCCAATTTGGGAAAGTGCAGCGAATTTGTGTTGAAAAAAATGGGGAAAGATTATGCAAGAAAGATTTTCTGCCACAACCCCTTTATGGTGATAAAAAATTCAGAGATAACGTAGGGAGAAATACTGTGGAAACAATTAGATTAAAATCTCGGGAACAGGATTACGAAACCCGTGAGGAAACGAAGGTTCTGCGGACAAATTTACTGTTCTGCGGCAGCGATAAAAAAGTGATCCTGGTTACAAGCTGCCTTGCAGGCGAGGGAAAAAGTACGATAACGATGAATCTGGCGAAGTCGCTGGCAGAGATCAAAAAGAAAGTGCTCCTGATTGATGTGGACTTGAGAAAATCCGTTTTGGGTCATCAGGTGAACGGTGAGCGCCCAAAGAAGGGATTGACACATTATCTGTCCGGACAAGCTTCCATTGCGGATATCATTTATCTGAATGAAGATCCGAAGTTTCATATTATTTTTGCAGGACCTCTGCCGCCCAACCCGGCAGAACTGCTGGCGTCCAAAGCTTTTGAACGTTTGATTCAGAAATGCAGAGAAGCTTATGATTACATTCTTCTGGACTGTGCGCCGCTGGGTATGGTTGTCGATGCGGCGGTTGTGGCTGCTTACAGTGACGCCGCTATTCTGACGATTGAGTCAGGGAATATCAGTTACCGGTTTGCCCGGGAAGTCAAGCAGAAGCTGGAGCACACAGGCTGCCCGATTCTGGGAGTGGCGCTGAATAAAATCGACCGGAAAAAGACCGGAAGATATTACGGAAAGAAATATGAAAAATATTACAAAAAGTATTACCGGAGTGAAGAAAAGTAAGACTGAACGGATGCTGCAGGTTCCTGGCCATTAGGATATGGCCGGGATCTTTTTATATAACAGGAAACTGCGCTCCCTGTTATGTAAAAACGATGAGCGGGATGGGCCGGATGCCCGCAGGCTCTGTGTTTTCATACGGTCTGTGCAGTGAATGCACAGACCTGACTGAATTATTACAAAATCCAGTAACAGTTCAGCCAGCTGAACTGTTACGGCATCCGTCCATTAAAAATCGCTTCGCGATGGGCCGGATGCCCGCAGGCTCTGTGTTTTCATACGGTCTGTGCAGTGAATGCACAGACCTGACTGAATTATTACAAAATCCATTCAAAAGTATTGCTTAAACCTTGACATTTTCTGGCGTAAATGATAATAATAGTAAGAAAGACTTTTTTTGGGTGGATACGATATGAAAAATCTGTTCGATATACACTGCCATATTCTCCCGCAGGTGGACGACGGCGCCAGGAATATGGACATGGCGCTGAAGATGCTGAAGATGGAGTATGACGACGGTGTCCGTTCCATTATTCTGACGCCTCACTTCCGGCGTGAAATGTTTGAGACTCCTCAGGAGAAGATAGAGGATCAGTTTGCCCGTCTGAAGGAGAAGGCGGAACAAAGATTCCAGGGACTGCAGCTGTATCTTGGCTGTGAGTTTCACGCAAATATGACGATGTCGGAAACCCTGCTCTGCAGGGAGCGGCCTTCGATGGCCGGTTCCGATTATGTCCTGACGGAATTTTCTTCGGGAGCCGACCTGGCTTTTGTAAAGGAGCGGATCTATGATCTGGTCAGTCACGGCTTCCTTCCCATTATCGCTCATGTAGAGCGGTATTCGCAGCTGCGAAAGGATCTGGGAAATCTGGAAATGCTTCGGGATATCGGGGCGTTTCTGCAGGTGAATGCGGGAAGTATTCTGGGAGAAGAAGGCTTTGCAGTGAAGCGATTCTGCAGAAAGCTGATGAAGGAGGATCTGCTGGATTTTGTGGGGACAGACTGTCACAGGACGGACAGGCGCGTCCCGAATCTGGGAGTCTGCGCGGCATATATGGAGAAAAAAATGGGAACAGCCTATGCTGAGCGAATTTTAATCCGGAATCCGCGGAGAATAATAGAAAAGAAAGGGTAACCGTTCAGCGGGCTGAATTGTTACAACAAAAGAGAATCAAAAGGAGAATAGGTATGGAAACGACGCAGCAGAACAATGATGAGATCGAGATCGATTTACTGGAGCTTCTTCATGTACTGTGGAGCAAAGCGCTGGTGATTTTTCTGACAGCGGCGGCTGCAGGGCTGGCTGTGATGCTTGTGACTCAGCTGTTTCTGACGCCCCGATATCAGTCGACGACCAAAATGTATATTCTGACAAAGCAGAACAGCGATACTCTGACAAGCAGCGACCTGCAGGCCAGCGAGCAGCTGACCCAGGACTGTGCGCAGATGATTCGGAGCCGGCAGGTGGCGGAAGCTGTCATCAGCAATCTGAATCTTGATATGAAGGCGTCAGAACTGCTGGAGAAAATTTCGGTAGAGACGTCCACGGACACGCGGATCATCACGATCCATGCGGAGGACAGCGATCCGTATCTGGCCTGCAGCATCGCCAATTCGGTCAGAGATCTTGCGGCGCATGAGATTCAGAACGTTATGAATATTGAAGCGGCAAACGTGTTTGAGACGGCGAATATCCCGGAGACGCCGGTGGGACCTTCCACAGTGAGAAATACACTGATCGGGGCTGTACTGGGATTTGTGGCTGCGGTGGCTGTTATCCTGATTTCCTATCTGATGAATGATACCATCCGCACGGCGGACGATGTGGAGCGGTATCTGCATCTGAGTATGCTTGGAATCATACCTCTTGCGGAAACAGAAACGGGAAATACCAGAAAGATGAAAGCAAAGAGAAGAAGGTAAGGAGGATACTGCTGTGAATCAGGTTATTGTCAAAAAAGAAAAAAACGATTACCAGATCGAAGAAGCATATAAATCTCTTCGTGCGAACCTTCAGTTCTGCGGCGAGGACAAGAAGGTGATTGCGATCACAAGCTGTACGCCCAATGAAGGCAAAAGCAGTGTCAGCCTTAAGCTTGCGATATCTCTTGCGGAGAGCGGAAAGAATGTGCTTTTTATCGACGCGGATCTGAGAAAATCGGTGCTTCTTGGACGGACGAAGGCGGGACAGCAGACGGTAAAGGGCCTGACCCATTATCTGACCGGTCAGGCGGAGCTGAAAGATGTGGTGTATGCTACGAATGTGCCAAAACTGTATCTGATCTATTCCGGGCCGTTTCCGCCGAATCCTGCGGAGCTGCTGGGCGGAAAGAATTTCCGTTCATTTCTGAAAGCGGTGCGCAAGGTTTATGATTATGTCATCGTCGACACGCCGCCTCTGGGAAGTGTGATCGACAGCGCAGTGATCGCGGAGGAATGCGACGGTGCGATACTGGTGATTGAGTCCGGCGCGATCAGTTATCGTTTCGCGCAGGAGGTCAAGGCGCAGCTGGAAAAGAGTAACTGTCCGATTCTCGGCGTAGTACTGAACAAATTTGACGTCCGGAAACAGGCTTATGGGAAGTATGGAAAGTATTATGGGAAGTACTATGGAGATTACGGAAAGAAACAGGAGAAATAAATCATGAGAAAAGGGCTTGTTGCAATTTTGTTTCTGGTATGCGGAGTTCTGCTGGCCGGAAATGTGGTGGCTTATGTGGGCGAGGATCACAGCGGACCGGAGATTTCCATTCCGGAGGAAGCTGTCACTTATGTGGCGGGAACGGATACCTCCCTGCTGCTGACCGGCGTCACGGCGACGGATGAACGCGACGGGGATGTGACGGATACTGTGACGATTGAATCAGTTATTCCCAACACAGATGGAACAGAGGCGTCTGTCATCTATGTTGCGAAGGACAGCAAAAATAATGTGACGAAAGAGACGAGAAAAGTAAGCTATACGACGGACGCCGCTGCGGCAGTGCAGGCAGCGGCCGGGGGAGAGACCGGACAGAGCGATGCCGCGGGAGAACCGGCAGCGGATACGGAAGGACAAAGTAGGGATGCAGCTGCCGCAGAGGGACAGGGCGCGGATGCGACTTCAGCGGAAGGACAGAGCGTCGATTCCCAGGGAGCAGACGACGGACAGGCGCAGAACGAAGCCGCGATTGCGGCTCTTCCTGCCGACAGTCCGAGACTTTATCTGACCCAGTATTCTGTTGAGATAGAGAGAGGGGCGGAATTTAACCGCCTCAGTTATGTTCAGGACATTACCGACGATCAGGACAGCCGTGAGGAATTATACCGGGGCATTCAGATCTCCGGAGAAGTGGATACAAATACTCCCGGCGAATACATACTGGAGTATTATGTGTCAGACAGCGATGGAAACAACTCAAATACAGCGCAGCTGAGAGTGACGGTAAGGTAACAGAAAAAAAGCAGACAGCACCCTGCCCCGGGCGGCCGGATTCTTATGAATCTACGCCCGGGGCAGGGGCTTTCTTTTAGAAAGTGAGGGTAGGAATCGTTATAGTTCAGCTGGCTGTACTGGGAATCAGAAGTCAGTCAGTTCACGGTTCTTTCTTCTCACCCGCATGATGCAGAGAAGGAGCAGTACGGCGGACAGGGAAAGGATTGTCAGCGCTGCCCAGACTTCGGTCATATTGCTGTCGCTGGTCTGTGCGCTCTTTTTCTGCTGCGCGGCTTTGTACGCTTCGATTTCTTCGTCGGTTGCCGTGTAAGTCTTTACAACCGTACCTTTATAATTGCCTTTGAAGGTAATCGTTACGGACATGGTCTTGTCTTTCAGTGTCTTCTTTACTTCATAGTCTGTACCCTGTTTCAGTGTGGTGTCTCCGTCCTTGATTTGCAGTTTGGAGATATCTGTGCTGCTGTCGATCTTCGGGATCGTGATGGAGCCGTCTTCCTCGTAGGGTTTCGGCTCGATCGTAAATCTGACGGCCTCGCTGACCGCTTCCTTATAATTTTCGGTGCCGTCCGTAACCGCTTTCAGATACCAGGTGCCTGCCGTTGTGGGAACTGTGGATGTGTAGGTTCCGTCGGCCTTATCGCTGTAGATAAAGTGCGGGGTTCCGAATGCAGTCTTTGCTGAAGGTGTATTTGCCTTGCTTCCGTAGGTCCATCCTTTGATCGTCGGTTTTTCGGTCCATGTGTTTTCTGCTTTCTGCACGGTCACTGTGAGCGTGAGGCCGGTCAGAGTATTATAATTCGCGGTATCTTCCGGCGTATAGTCGGCGGTAAACTGTCTGTCGCCCACGTTTCCAACGGTCAGATCCGGCTGCTCCCAGGTGAAGCCTTTGGGGAGAGTAACGTCTTTGAGGGTCTGTCCGTAGCGGGCCTCAGGATTTGGAAGATCCGGAGCAGGAGTTGCCTTGTGAATGACAAATTCCGCAATCTGAGTCAGCTCTGCATAGGCGTCGCTTGCGGGAACGGTGGCCTTTACATACCAGATGCCTGCCTGTGTCGGAACTTCATCAGTAAACGGTCCGCCCATAGAAGCGCTGTAGGTGAAGACAGCTTCTCCGTGTGCTGCTCTGGCAGTGGGAGATGCAGGTTTCTGTCCGTAAGTCCAGTCTTTGATGGAGAGAGCTTCAGTCCAGACATTGTCTCCCGGGGTCACGGTGATCGGAATCAGGCGTTCTACATAGTGACCGTCTGCGTGGTAGCCTTCTACGGAAGTATAGTCGTAATTCTCGTCGTCAACGGCGAAACGTGCCGGGTAGCCGGTGTTTCCGACCGATACTTTCTGGCTGCTGTCCGCCCAGGTCCATCCATCCGGAAGCGTCAGGGCGGAAAGGAGAGAATCCTGTTCCGCAGTGAGCGGACCCGGAAGTGTGAGCGCCGGAGCTTCGGCCTTTGTAATCCGGAATTCCACAATGGCGCTGAGACCACTGTAGTCGCCGGTGGAGGGAACTTCTGCCTTCATGTACCAGACGCCGGCCGGAGCATCTGCCGGAAGGTCTCCATAGGAGCCGTCTTCTGTTCTGCTGTAGGTAAACTGAACTTCTCCGAATGTGGCTTCTGCCGTTGGAGCAGGAGCGGTTCCGTAGGCTGTATCAGAGACGGAGGGCTGTACGGTCCAGGTATTTTCCGTCGCTGAAATTGTGAAAGTCAACTCCGCAGATGCGGATTTGTAATTCCTGTCGCTGTCCACAGAAGCGATAACCTTGTATTCTCCGGCGTGAACGGGAGCTTCCGGCAGATCTGTCCACTGGGAACCATCTTTTTGCTGCCAGAGGAACCGTACGTCGCCGGTGCTTCCGGTTTTCTCGCATTCAGGAGCTGCGGCAGGCGAGCCGTCGTATGTCTTGTCCAGAGATGTGGTTGTGATGGCAAGCGTGCTGTCTGCCTGGTGCACTGTGAAGGAAATTACCTTTGAAAGGCCGGTATAGTCATCGGTTGCCGCGACTTCCGCTTTCAGGTACCAGGTACCTGCTGCGGAAGGAGGCGCTGTGTTGTAGGTTCCGTTTTCGGAAGAGGAATAAGTAAAGAGTACCTCGCCGTATTTTGCCTTGCCGGAAGGCGTCGGTGCGGTCTGGCCGAAGGTCCAGTCCTGCATGGCCGGTTCGGTTGTCCATGCATTCTGCTGCTGGGTGCGGAGTGCAAATGCCGTTCCGTTCCAGGCGATTTTCAGGATTTCCGGTGCGGAATCTTTGCGTGTGACGGTGACAGTATGATCTGCAGCTTTCGGAGCGAGAAAGAGGGCGGCGCCGGAAGACACTGCGCTCAGTGTAAAGGTGGAATCATCCAGCTGCAGAGAGGTGATTCCTGCCGGGTTCTCCATACGGAAAACGGGAACCGTCTGGCCCTGATTGTCGGTGAGCAGTGTTCCGCCGGACGCAGCTTTGGTGGAAACCGAAACTGCATTTGCCGCAGTGCCGTCAAACAGAAAGATCCGTTCTTCCGACAGAGCGTCTCCGGCTTCGTCAAGATTTCGGAGAATCAGAATGCCCCGGAAGCCGGCAGCAACGGAGAGCTCTGCGGCGGGATCTGCGCCGCGAAGCAGAGCGGTCCAGGTTCCATGTTCCGTGATGGTTACATGATTGTCTTCGGTGGTGAATCCGCTGGCCGCGGGGACGCCTTCACTGTCCAGAAGCTGCAGAACATCTGCCGCATCGTCAGATTCGGCGCCGTCCGGGAGCGAGACGGCCACATCATCCGAAGGATCTCCGGCTGCAGCGGCCCAAAGCGGAACCGGTTGAATCAGCCAGATGCACATCAGTGCCGACAATAAAATAGATAACATACGTTTCTTTGTTCTGGTCTTCATAATTCCTACCTCCCTTCTGTCTGGAATTATACGTTCTTTCCTGTTACCTTTATCATATATTAATTTCTGATAAAAGTAAAGCTAAATACCAAAATAAAAGATAAATATAAAAATCGTAAGAAAAAAGTCATAAAATAATGAAAGAATAATCTAAATATTCTAAAAATAATAAACAATGTTTGTCGGAGTACCGTCCTTTGGGAGATTGTCCATGTGGTCTGTGGCTTTCTGCACGGGCTGCGGGCTCTGCGTTTTCATACGGTCTGTGCAGTGAATGCACAGACCTGGCTGAACGGTAACTGGATTGTAACTGACTGTTCCGCAGAGGCATTGCATTTTCTGATAGCCGCTGCGCGGAGGATGCCAGGAAAGGATTGACTTCATGTCGGACACAGATTAATATAATCTGAGAAGATGATCTGTGGAAAGGAATGGATGAGGATATGAAACATGAATATGAAGAAATAAACCGTCGTGTGATCGAAATGCAGGGAGAGATTCTGGAATCAATTCGCGAAAGTATCGCGATTCGAAGCGTGAAAGGCGCGCCGGCGCCGGGAGCACCTTACGGAGAAGGGCCGAAGCAGGCATTGGAGCATGCGCTGAAGCTTGGAGAGAAACTCGGGTTCCGCACAGGCAGTATGGCGGACAGAGTCGGATGGGTGGAATACGGCGAAGGAGAGGAGATGGCGGCGGTTCTCGGCCATCTGGATGTGGTGCCGGAAGGCGACGGATGGACCTATCCGCCGTTTGGAGGAGAAATTCATGACGGAAAAATGTACGGCCGGGGTGTGCTGGACGACAAGGGACCGGTGATCGGGGCGATTTACGGATTAAAGGCGATTCGCGACGCCGGGCTGAAACCGGACCGGAGAATCCGGGTGATTTTCGGAACCGATGAGGAGAACGGTTCCAGCTGTGTGAAGTATTATGTGGAGAATGGAGGCGAACTTCCGACGATCGGTTTTACGCCGGATGCGGATTATCCGCTGATTTTCTGTGAAAAGGGACAGCTGGGCTGGACTGTGGTCAGAGACAGGAAACGTACAGACGACGACAATTGCCGGGAGCACAGACCGGCGGCGAAGCTGCTCCGTCTGGAGGGCGGCACGGCACGAAATGTTGTGACGCCGCACTGTGTGCTGGAGGTGGAAGGAACGCTGAAGGTAACGCCGGGCGACGGGATTTCTGTCCGGGAGGAAGACGGAAAAACGACGGTGATGGCGATCGGAAAAGGCGCCCACGGAAGTACGCCGGAACAGGGAATCAATGCGGCGAAAAAGCTGTTTCAGGCGGTTGCGGATGCGGATCTTGACGAGGATCTGAAACGTATGATCCGGTTTGTGCTGGAGAAGATCGGGGATGAGACCAACGGCGCTTCCCTGGGAATCTGTTATCAGGATGAGGAGACCGGCGAGACGACGGTGAATCTCGGGATTGTCCGTGGGACGCCGGAGGAGATCAGCGTGACGCTGGATATCCGCTATCCGAAGAATGCGGACCGGGAACGGATGATTGCGAATATAAAGGCCGCGGCGGAGGAGTACGGTCTGGAGGCCAGGCTGGAGTCCCAGGCCCGGCTGCTGTATCTTCCGAAGGATTCGGAGCTGGTCCGGAAGCTGATGACAGTTTACCGGGAAGAGACGGGTACAGACGCAGAACCGCTGGCCATCGGCGGGGGAACCTATGCAAAGACATTTGAAAATATGGCTGCCTTCGGCCCTGTATTTCCGGGAGAACAGGCGATGATCCATCAGCCGGACGAGTGCGCGGATGTGGAAAATATGATAAAGTCTTATCAGATTGCAGCTGCGGCGATGTATGAGCTTGCGATGAAACAGTAAAGAAAGTGTAACAGTTCAGCCAGCTGAACTGTTACGAAAGAAAAGATGCGGGTGCAAGGGAGGATAGGTATGAAGAAAGATGGGTACTATACTTCCGGAGAGTTTGCCGGGATGGCCAATGTATCCGTGAGAACCATCCGGTTTTATGACAAGAAAAATATATTAAAGCCGTCTCTGGTCAGCGAATCCGGGATCCGTTACTATACGGATTCGGACTTTGCCAGGCTTCAGCAGATCCTCCTTTTAAAGTATCTGGGGTTTTCTCTGGACGATATCAGAGAGATGACGATCAACGATATGGACTGGCATTATATGCTGAACTCCCTGAAACTGCAGCAGAAGCTGGTGCAGGACCGGATTGAGCAGCTGCAGCTGGTGGAACATGCAGTGCAGGACACGGCGGCCGCGCTGGAAGCAGAGCATGAAATCGACTGGAGCCAGATGCGGGAGCTGATCCGGCTGACAGGAATGGAGAAGAGTCTGAAGAGCCAGTATCAGAATGCCAGCAATATCTCCGCAAGAATCCGCCTGCACAGTCTGTATTCCCAGAATCCCCAGGGCTGGTTTCCCTGGCTGCTGGACCAGTGCGGTCTCCACAGCGGTATTAGGGTGCTGGAACTGGGAAGCGGAAACGGAAATCTCTGGACAGAAAACCGCGGCAGAATTCCGGAGAATCTTGAGATTGTCGTTTCAGATATCTCTGAAGGAATGCTCAGGGACGCCAGGCGTGAAATCGGCTGGGAGGATGAAAGATTTCATTTTGAGACGGTGGACGCCCACAGGATTCCGTTTCCGGTCGACAGTTTTGATCTGGTGATTGCCAATCATATGTTGTTTTACTGCGAGGATATTCCCCTTGTCTGCAGGGAAGTGCGCCGGGTACTGAGGGAAGGCGGCATTTTTGTCTGCAGCACCTACAGCAGCAGACATATGAAGGAGATCAGTGAACTGGTGCAGGGCTTCGACAGCAGGATAACGCTGTCGGCGGACCGGCTGTATGAAAAATTTGGGCTGGAGAACGGGCGGCAGTATCTGGAGCCGTATTTTCGTCAGGTGGAGATGAGGATGTACGAGGACCGGTTGCTGGTGGAGCGGCCGGAACCGCTGGTGGAGTACGTTTTGTCCTGTCACGGGAACCAGAATCAGTATCTGCTGGACCGGTACAAGGATTTCAGAAACTATGTGGAGCAGAAGACTTCGCGGGTGTTTGAGGTGACGAAGGAAGCGGGCGTGTTTGTGAGCCGGTGAGAGTATGGCGGAAAAAGGTTTGCAACAATTCCGTCGGCTGAATGGTTACAAAGATTTGTGAAAAATAAATAAAATGCTTGAAAGTGACGTAACGTCACCTTTTATAATAGGTGTAACAGGTAACAAAAGAACGGCAGCCGTTCGGCTGACTGGTAATAGTTCAGCCTGCTGAACTGTTACGCTGGCTGAACAGCTGCAGAGTATGTGAAAGGAAACAGAGAATATGAAGGGAATTATTCTGGCCGGAGGTTCCGGTACGCGTCTTTACCCGCTGACGATGGTGACATCAAAGCAGCTGCTTCCGATTTATGACAAGCCGATGATTTATTATCCGCTTTCTGTGCTGATGAATGCAGGGATCCGTGATATCCTGATCATTTCCACACCGGATGATACGCCGCGGTTTGAGGCTCTGCTGAAGGATGGCCATCAGTTTGGAATTTCGTTGTCCTATGCGGTGCAGCCGTCGCCGGACGGCCTGGCACAGGCGTTTCTGATCGGCGAGGAGTTTATCGGCGGCGATTCTGTGGCAATGGTTCTGGGAGACAATATCTTTGCAGGGCATGGCCTGAACAAACGGCTGAAAAGCGCAGCTTCCAGAGAAAAGGGCGCGACCGTTTTCGGATATTATGTGGACGATCCGGAGCGTTTCGGAATTGTGGAATTTGACGCGGAGGGCAAGGCGATTTCCATTGAGGAGAAGCCGGAGCATCCCAAGAGCAATTACTGTGTGACCGGTCTGTATTTTTATGACAACCGGGTGGTTCAGTATGCGAAAGAGCTGAAGCCGTCTGCAAGAGGAGAATTGGAAATCACGGATCTGAACAGAATCTATCTGGAAGCGGGAGAACTGAATGTGGAGCTTCTGGGACAGGGATTTACCTGGCTGGATACAGGAACCCATGAGTCTCTGGTGGAGGCGACAAACTTTGTCAAGACAATGGAGACGCATCAGCACCGCAAGATTGCATGCCTGGAGGAGATTGCCTATCTGAACGGCTGGATCAGCAAAGAACAGCTGCTGGAGGATATTCAGCCGTTGAAGAAGAACCAGTATGGCAGCTATCTGATGGATGTGCTGAACGGGAAGTATATGGAAAAACTGTATTGATGCCGTAACAGTTCAGTTGGCTGAACGGTTACCTTCGGAGTATGGAAACGGGGATTGTTGGCTGCGTGCAGTGTCCGCTTAATAACCGGACCAGACGGGAAAGAAGGCAGGCGATCCGGTTGAGGTTATTTTCGGTACGCTGTACCGGCATTGGGAAATGGAGAACAGAGATATGAGAGTATTGGTGACTGGGGTCAAGGGACAGCTTGGCCATGATGTGATGAATGAACTTGCGAAGCGGAATCATACGGGAATCGGCGTAGATATTGAGGAGATGGATATTACCGACGCCGCTTCCGTAGAGCGTGTGATTAAGGAATCCAATGTGGAAGCGGTGATTCACTGTGCAGCATGGACGGCTGTGGATCTGGCGGAGGATGAGGACAAGATTGATAAAGTGCGCCAGGTCAATGCCAACGGTACGGAAAATATCGCAAAGGTCTGCGCGGAACTTGATCTGAAGATGATCTATATCAGTACGGACTATGTATTCGATGGACAGGGAACACGTCCGTGGGAGCCGGACGATGAGCGCCATCCGCTGAATGTATACGGTCAGACCAAGTACGAGGGCGAGCTTGCCGTTGAGAAATATCTGACGAAATATTATATTGTCCGTATCGCCTGGGTATTCGGCGTCAACGGAAAAAACTTTATCAAGACCATGCTGAACCTGGGAAAAACTCACGATCAGCTTACGGTTGTGGACGACCAGATCGGTTCTCCGACGTATACGTATGATCTGGCGAGACTGCTGGTGGATATGGTGGAGACGGACAAATATGGCAGATACCACGCGACCAATGAAGGCCTCTGCTCCTGGTATGAATTTGCCTGCGAGATTTTCCGCCAGGCGGCGAAGATCAATCCGGTTTATGAGAAAGTGCATGTGACGCCGGTGGACAGCAGCAAGTATCCGGCGAAGGCGAAACGTCCTTCCAACAGCCGGATGAGCAAGGAAAAGCTGACAGAGAACGGTTTCGAACGCCTTCCTTCCTGGCAGGATGCGCTGGAACGGTATCTGAAAGAGATCGAGGTATAAAATGTCAGTAACAGTTCAGCCAGCTGAACTGTTACAAATATTATAATACTCCGGCCGGTCAGACTGGCCGGAAAAAAGCCCCCGGCTTTCACGAAACAGTTGTGAAAACCGGGGGCTTTGATATAACAGGGAACTACGTTCCCTGTTATATCAAAACGTCAAAATCGTTTACGGCTGCTGCAGGGTTTCTCCCGCCGCAATCTGGGCCAGAAGGCTCTTTGCCTGATCTACGGTGGATGTGTCCGGAATCATGACGTAAACAGAGGAACTCATGGAATACGGTACCTGGCTGTCTCCGGTGCCGTCTACGCTGTAGCTGACGACGTTCCAGTCTCCTCCGCCGGCAAGCTGATCCCGAACGATCTCGGCGATGGTGTCATAGGGAACATTCGTTTCCATGCAGCCTGCCGCGCTGTCCAGCACCGAAGTATAGTTTGCAAGGATTGCGGGGCTGGTCGCTTTGTTCAGAACTCCCTGGATGACGGCCATCTGGTTTCTGCCGCGCTGTCTGTCTCCGGAAGCGAAAGCGTAACGTTCCCGGCAGAAGGCAAGCGCCTGTTCCCCGTTGACGGAATTCCAGCCTTCCTCAAAGTGATAGCCGGAGACATTCCCGCTGTCAAAGGTGTAATCGGAATAAACGTCAATTCCGCCCAGAGCATCGATGATGTCCACAAAGCCGTTGAAGTTTACGCGGAAGTAATAATCCACCGGCACTTCGTAGAGCATGGACAGCGTGTCCATGCTGACCTGGACACCGTAGATTCCGGCGTGGGTCAGTTTGTCCGGCACACCGTTGGAGATGGACAGGGGCACGTAATAGTCACGGGGAGTCGAAATCAGCAGAACTTGGCGGGTCTCTGTGTTGATGCTGGCCAGGATGTTCACATCGCTGCGGCTTCGTGACGGAAGTGTGGATTCCCTGGTATCGCTTCCGCTGATATAAATATTTATCACCGGATTGTCGTTCAGATCCTGGACGCCGGTTGTGGTCAGTTCTCCGGTCTCCTGCACTGCACTTTCGATGTTTTCGGTGGTCAGCGCCCGGATTTCAGACGGAAATTCTGCGTATCCGTCGAATTCCTCGTAGAGATCCAGATAAGCGTCATTGAGGATCAGGGCGTCTACTTGGTGATTCCGGAGACCGTCGGCGAGCTGGGTAAGGCCTTCATATTCTGCAGTCTGAATGGTAGTGTTTAGCTGCTCGTTGATCCTTGATATCACAGTATCCGTGTTTTCCCGGTCCAGTGTGGTGAGAATACCGAAGGAGTAGCCGGATGCATCCGCCAGAGTCTGCGCCGGATCGTCCGTCCGCACGTAGACGGAAACTTTGGAAATCTCCGTCTCTGTTCCGGCGATTGCCTGCAGGGCTGCCTGTGTTCGGAACAGATAGATGCTTCCGACGATAAAGATTCCGAAACAGAGCAGAAACCACAGACTTCCGAATACAAAGGAAATCCGCTTCCTGAAGTTTCTGGTGAGATAAAATGTGAGAAGAACAGCGATCAGACATGCTCCCGCAGCCACAAACAGATAAGTATTTGTAAGCATCTGCGTCATGGAAAGCAGCCAGACGAAAACAGCGGCTGCAGCCAGAAGCAGAACAGAGAGTACAATGCCGGGAATCGGCTGCCTCTTTCTTGCCTTTTTTGATCTGGAATGACTCATTGTAGTTACAATCCTTTCTCTTATGTTCAGCGATATGTTCCGGGAAAATGGCAGCACGGATTTGCTGTCTGCCTTTCGCGAAACTGCTGTGCCTCTATTATAGACTCCCTTTTTGCGCTTGTCCAGTCTCATCCGGTCCATCGAGAAGCAATTGCCAGAAGATTTCCCGTGGACATTGCGGAGCAGATGTTTTAAAATGGACTTAATCAATCGGAAATGTTTCCGGCCGTTCTGACCGGAAGGACAAAGAAAAACAGGCGGGAGAATAACGTGCACCAGGAAAATTTCAGAAAAAAAATAGTAAAATATACGATAGTGCTCACGTTGATCAGCGCGGTTATCATCGCTTCCTCTGTCATTGTTGTGGTGGCTGTGAGAACGGCGGAAGAACGCTCCTACACGGCTTATGTGGATTCGCTGGTCAGCGAATACCGGCTGCGGTTTGAGGAACAGATGGCCTCCGATCTGGAGACGCTGCATCTTCTGGAAGCATTGATGGAGAAGGGACTGCTCTCTGAGGAAACCATTGTCAGCGATCAGGTGAGAAATCTGTCGGACAGTTTTTCTTTTGTTAAGGTCGGCTATTACGACATTCATGCGGAGGAATATGAGGTTCATCTGCCGGACAGCGACAGCACATACGAATTTGCCAATCGGCCGGCGGAGGCCCGGGAGGCAATACGGAGCGCCTGGGAGGGCGAGACGGCGGTTTCCCAGGTCTATGAAGAGAATGGAATCCAGGCGATCACTTACGCGGTTCCAGTCTATGAGGATGGTGGGATCTGCGGAGCTCTGACCGCGATCCGGGAGCTGGATGCGTTCTGTGATATCATCAACAGCGGGACTACGACCGGAGACAGCATTCACATTTTCTGGATCGGCGAGGATGGATCGGTGATCGCAGCCTCGGAGGGGAAGGCGGATCCCGAGGACGGGAGCGATCTGATTCTGTTGTCAGAGTCTGCGGGACGGACGGAAAGCAGCCAGGAAGGAATCAGTCGGCAGACGGTGCGCTGGAAAGGCGCGTCCTATACGCTTTATTGCGCGTCTGTGGGAGATAACGGATGGAGCCTGATCTATATCGACAACGGGAAAGAGATTCACAGCCCGATTTATTCCATGATTATTCTTGTTGCAGGCGCTTTCGCGATTCTTTTTCTGGCCTGTATCACGGTCATTATTTATACCTATAAAAATACGAAAAAAGACAACCGGAGGATTCGCTCTCTGGCGGAGCAGGATCAGCTGACCGGAATTGAAAATCTGAGCAAATTTCAGCAGGAAACGGACATGCTGCTGGCGGAGAATCCGGAGTACTGTATGGCTGTGATCAATTTCCGGCATTTTCAGTATATCAATGATATTTTCGGTATGGACCAGGCGGACGAGCTTCTGGTGGAGACGGCGGCTTTGCTGAAGCGTGTGCTGCGGGAAAATGAGAGATGCTGCAGGGAGAAGACAGATCAGTTTTATCTTCTTCTTGCGGAGACGGACGAGGAGAGAATCCGACGTCGTCTGGAAAAGATTCTGGAACAGATCAGTGGTCTTGCGGCGATTTTTCATAAAAACTATACGATCACTCTGTACTGCGGAGTGGCGTTGGAGAAGCAGTGCGCGAACCGGGAAGAGCAGAGAAAGAGGCTTCTGGCAGATTCTGAATTTGCATTGAAAATGCTCAAAAACGGCCATGGAAACGAGATTGCTTTCTATGATCAGAAGATGCACGAAGAAAAGCAGATGAGTGTGATGATTGAAAGCAGCCGGCAGGAAGCGCTGGAAAACGGAGAGTTCCATCTGTATCTTCAGGCAAAGAAGGATCTGCAGACCGGCAGAATTTCCGGCGCCGAGGCGCTGGTGCGCTGGATTCGGAAAGATGGCACGATGATTTATCCGGACCGTTTTATCCCTGTGTTCGAGAAGGACGGATTCTGCGCGCAGCTGGATCTCCATATGGTGGAGCTGGTGTGTGAGATGCAGAGAACGTGGCTGGATATGGGAATGGAGATTTTTCCGATTTCTGTGAACCAGTCAAAGCTTCTGTTTTATCAGGAAGACTATATCGACCGCCTGTGCGAGATTACAGACCGCTGCGGGATACCCAGAAAGTATCTGGTGCTGGAAATACTGGAAGGCCTGGCGGCAGAGAACCTGGAAGAACTGAACCGCACGATTTTCCGGTTGAAAGAGCAGGGCTTCCAGATCTCCATGGACGACTTCGGCAGCGGGTATTCTTCCCTGAATATTCTGTCGGGACTTGAGATTGACGAGGTAAAACTGGACCGGGAATTTCTGTTGTCTATGGGAACAAGCCGGGAAGAAAAGCAGAAGGCCATGATGCGGAATGTGGTTCAGATTGCCAGGGATCTCGGAATCCGGACTGTGGCGGAGGGTGTGGAAACCGAGACGGATGAAAAATTCCTCCGGGAAATCGACTGCAGTTACGGGCAGGGCTATTATTACAGCCGGCCGATGCCGGCGGAAGAGTTCGGAAAGAAATTTCTGCACCAGATGGTGTAACTGACTCTCGCGGCAGATGCCAAATGGACATGCAAGCATGTCCCCTTGGCTGGTTGCTCGCGGAAATAAAGATGAAAGCGGAACAAAAGATGTCAGAGAAAGAACGAGGCCGTACACCGGGCGCATCAGCGTTTTGGTGTACGGCCTCGTATGATATGCAGAACTTCAGTCATGCTCCACGATTCTCCTGGCATAGATATTCCGGTATTCTGAGGGAGTCATGGAGGTGATGGACTTGTACGCCCGGATAAAATTATGGTAATCGGAAAAACCAAGAGAGTCGGAAATATCACCGACTGTGAGATTGGTATCTGTGAGAAGAAAATTGGCACGTTCAATTTTCTGGCTGAGAATATAATGCTTGAGACTGACGCCGGATATTTTTTTGAAATATCGGGACAGGTACTTGTCATTATAACCGAAATGACGGGCGATGTTTGTGACCTTCAGGTCTTCATTGATAAAGGAATTGACGTAATCAATGATATCATTGTACAGTTGCTCTCTGCCGTTTACGATGCCGTTTTCCTCCCGGGAAAGCTGGAAGCGGTTCTGGTTGGAGATCTCACAGAGGATCAGTGTTGCCATATAATTCAGGTAGTGGGCGTCATATTCTGACCGGACGCAGTCCTGTAGCTGCCGCATGAGGAGAAGCGCTTTGTGGGGATGAAGCAGCGAACCATGGGGCGGCAGAAAGATGGCGCCGGGTTTGGTTTTCCGGCTGCTGTCATACGGTCCGGTGAAGAAGGAAGCGGCGGAACAGGAAAAACACATCCAATAGTAACTGCAGTATGTTTCCTTAGCCCCTTTTGGTCTGACCGGGGGAGATGGCTTCGGGTCAGAGAGCGATGGAGGAAAGATCAGAAATTTTCCGGGGGATACCGTACAGGTATTTTTTCCGAACTGCAGAGAAAGCGTACCTTCCGATCCAATCATCAGTTCAAACTCATTATTCTTCTGCGGGCCGTGCGGCTGAATGGACGAAACCGCTTCACATTTTCCTGTCTTTATGAACTGAAAGGGAGACGGAACATCAAATTCATAGGAAAAGTAAGATTGTCGCATAATTCAAGTCCTCCGGTCCGTAAAGTTACTGATATGGGGCAACAGCTCAGCTGGCTGAACTGTTACCGGAATGCAGCAGTTCCGCCAGGTTCTCTGGTTCCCGGCGTATGCTTGGGGTCGTATTATTCCTATTTTTTCAAATATTATGCTCAAAATCGGAGAAAAACAAGGAAAATTGCAAAAGAAGTCACTTAATAACACAAAAAGAAAGAAAATGATACATAAAAATGACAGTTGAATTATAAAAAGAGGAAAAATATGGAAAATAATTATTGCTGTTCAGCGGAGCGGCAGGTATGTGGTCTGAAAGTGACATGTACGGAACTGCTGCACAGACCGTATGAAAACGCAGAGCCTGCGGGCATCGTCCCATCGCGAAGCGATTTTCAATGGCGGATGCCGTAACAGTTCAGCTGGCTGAACTGTTGCAGGCGTGCCGGAACATTTGGAACGTTTCTTGAATTTTTGTCTGTATCATGATACTATAATTTCAAAAGAATAAAGAGAGGGATGCGGCAGGAATGAGGGAACGCGGCGGAGGCAGGACAAAGCAAAACAGGAACCGTCCGCACTGCGGGTCAGAGGCAGCAGTCTGTGCATGGAATGCACGGACCTGGCTGAACTGTAAGGATCAGAGCTGCTGCAGAGGTACAGATTATGGTAGATGTAACAGCATTAGGTGAAGTATTGATTGATTTTACACCGTATGGCACTTCCGAAGGAGGCCAGGCACTGTTTGAACAGAATCCGGGAGGCGCTCCGGCCAATGTGCTGGCGGCGGTGGCACGCCTCGGCGGAACGGCTGCATTTATTGGAAAAGTCGGAGACGATATGCATGGAAAACTCCTGAAGGAAACTCTGGAAAAGGAAGGTATCGATGTGACCGGACTGATCGAAGATCCGGATTACTTTACGACGCTTGCCTTTGTTTCTCTGAAAAATGGTGAGCGCAGTTTCTCTTTTGCGAGAAAACCGGGAGCGGATACCCAGCTGCGCAAAGAGGAAGTTCCGATGGAAGTGCTTCAGAATACAAAAATTTTCCACTGCGGTTCCCTGTCGCTGACCGATGAGCCGGCGAGAAGCGCAACCATATATGCGGTGGAGGAAGCGAAAAAGGCAGGCGCGCTGATTTCCTATGATCCCAATTACCGTCCGCTGTTGTGGAGCAGCGAGGAGGAAGCAAAGAAATATATGCGTTCGATGATTCCTTATGCGGATATCATGAAGATTTCCGACGAGGAGACGGCGCTTCTCACGGATCATGAGGATCCCAGGGAGGCGGCGGATGCGCTGCTGGCCCAGGGCGTGGGCTGCGTGGTTGTCACCCTCGGAGGAGACGGCGCGCTGCTGAAGACCGGAAAGATCGAGGTTCAGGAGAAAGGAAGAAAGTGTGCGGTGGTCGATACCACAGGCGCAGGAGATTCTTTCTGGGGAGGCCTGCTGTATCAGTTCGCACAGAATGATGAGAAACCGGAAACGCTGACGGAAGAGAATGCAAGAGTCTATGTGCGTTTCGCCAACGCAGTGGCGGGTCTTTGCGTTGAGCGCCGCGGAGCGATTCCTGCGATGCCGTCTCTGGAGGAAGTTCTGAAACAGTTATGAAAATTGTATTAGCTGCAGTGAATGCAAAGTATATTCATTCGAATCTTGCGGTTTACAATCTGAGCGCCTATGGGAAGACCCTGGGCGCTCAGGCTGAGATTGCGGAGTATACGATCAACCAGCAGAAGGATGAGATTCTGAAAAGTCTTTTCCGGAAGCGGCCGGATGTACTTTGCATTTCCTGTTATATCTGGAATATTTCCTATGTGGAGGCGCTGATCAGCGATCTGTCAAAAGTGCTTCCACAGACGGAACTGTGGCTCGGCGGTCCGGAGGTATCTTACCGGGCCGTTTCGATGCTCGAAAAACATCCGTATCTCCGCGGAATCATGAAGGGAGAGGGCGAGAAGACCTTTGCGGAGCTGGCACTGGCTTATCAGACGGGGCAGAGCCGCCATGGGGAAACAGACATCGCCGGAGGCACGGAAAACGGCAATGCCAGACAGATGGCAGCGCCGGGCGGCGTTGAAGCCGGGAAACCGAAGGAATGGCTTCCGGAGATTGCGGGAATTACCTGGCGGGACGGGGATGGGACAATCCATGAGAATCCCTGGCGTCCGGTGATGGATCTCAGTGAGATTCCATTTCCGTATGAGGATCTGGAGGACTTTTCCAACCGCATTCTGTACTATGAATCCAGCAGGGGCTGTCCGTTCTCCTGCAGCTATTGTCTGTCTTCCATCGATAAAAAGCTGCGCTTCCGCTCCCTGGATCTGGTCAGAGAGGAACTGCAGTTTTTCCTGGATCATAAGGTTCCCCAGGTGAAATTTGTGGATCGGACCTTTAACTGCCGCAGGGAGCATGCGATGGCGGTCTGGACCTATCTGGCGGAGCATGACAATCAGGTTACGAATTTTCATTTTGAGATCGCGGCGGATCTGATTACCGACGACGAGCTTGCGCTGTTCCGCAGGCTGCGCCCGGGTCTGATTCAGCTGGAAATCGGCGTACAGTCCACAAATCCCGATACGATCCGTGAGATTCACCGGAAGATGGATTTTGAAAAGGTTTCCTCCACGGTGTTGGAGATTCAAAAAGGGAGAAATATCCATCAGCATCTGGACCTGATCGCCGGTCTGCCTTTTGAGGATTACGAAAGCTTCCGTCGGTCGTTTGCCGATGTGTACCGGCTGAAGCCGCAGCAGCTGCAGCTGGGATTCCTGAAGGTGCTGAGCGGCTCTTATATGGCGGAGCATACCGGCGAGTATCAGTGTCTGTACCAGGAGGAGGAACCCTACGAGGTACTCTCCACCCGCTGGCTTCCCTACGGAGATGTGCTGCGCCTGAAGGCGGTGGAGGAAATGGTGGAAATCTACTACAACAGCAGGCAGTTCCACTGTCTGCTGGGACTGGTGGAGCAGATGTATGAGAATATGTTTGATTTCTTTGCCGAGCTCGGCGGATTTTATGAGGAAAACGGGTACGACGGGCTGGCGCATACGCGGATCCGCAGGTATGAGATTCTGCTGGATTTCCTGGAAAAGAAACATGCGGACCGCAGTGTCTGTGAACAGCTGGCACTCATGGATCTGTATGCCCGGGAGAATCTGAAAGCGAGGCCGGCGTTTGCGCCGGATCTGGCACTGCACAAGGAGGAAACGCGCCGCTTCTATCAGAGAGAAGAGCGGGAGCACAGGTATCTGAAGCATTATGAGGGATATCAGTGGAAGCAGATGATGCGTATGACGCATCTGGAATTTTTTACAGCGGAAACGTCCGGGAACAAACTTCCGGATCTGCCTTTCCTGACACGGCAGGCGTCACGGGAAGGAGAAGAGAACGGAGGAAAGACTGGAATCGTTCTGCTGTTTGATTACCGTGTGCGGGATCCGCTGACGGGAAATGCACGGATCACAAGGGTGGATCCGGAGGATGAATCGTCTGGAAGCGAACTTCCGGATCTGCCCTGATGGCGCAGCAGGTGCGTCGGGAGGAGGAACGTATGAAAGATTTTGTGGTACTGGACCTGGAAACGACGGGACTCACGCCGAAAACGGACAGGATTCTGGAGATCGGCGCCATTAAAGTGGTTGACGGGGCGGTCAAAGAGCGGTATTCTACTTTTATCAATCCTCAGATGGAGATTCCGCCGCGGATTACCGGGCTGACCGGGATCACCCAGGACATGGTAAAGAATGCGCCTCTCAGGGAGGAGGCGGTCCGGAAGCTTGTGGAATTCTGCCGGGATCTGCCGCTGCTGGGACATAACATTCTGTTTGACTACAGTTTCGTCAAACATGATGCGGTGAATCTCGGGCTCGAATTTGAGAAAGAAGCGCTGGATACCCTGACGGTCGCCCGCCTGGCGCTCCCGGAACTGGAAAGCCGGAGCCTGGAATATCTGTGCGGCTATTTCGGCATCTGCCGGGAAAATGCCCACCGGGCGATGGACGACGCCCAGGAGACGCTGGAGCTGTACCGGATTCTGGAGCAGAGATATGCGGCGGAGCATCCGGAATGGTTCCGCACCAAACCTCTGGTCTGCAAGGTGAAGAGGGAAGGACCCGTGACACGGGCTCAGATCGGCTATCTGAAGGATCTGACAGAATATCATAACCTGAAACTGGACGTGGAGATCGAAAGCCTGACGAAAAATGAGGCGTCGCGGATGATCGATACGATCCTGTCCACTTATGGAAGAATTGTGAGGAAAAGAAATGTTTAGAGACTCGAAGCGCAGGAGAATCTTTGCCGGCGTGATTGCCGTGATTCTGGTAATCGCGATGGTAGTGCCAACCGTAGTGTCATTTTTAATTTAGTACGTCGATGGACAGATTCTGCATCAGATATCGGTGTACAGGGAAGGAATATTGCCAATGAGAAAAAAATGGATTCAGGGCTGTGCTGCTCTGGCAGTCAGCCTTTTTGCCGTGCTCGCCGCTCCGGATATCGTACAGGCCGGAGTGCCGGAGACAGCGCTGGAGGGGGTTTACATTGAAAATATCAGTGTCGGCGGAATGAATGAGGAAGAGATCACGCAGGCGGTCAATGCAAGAGTGGAAGAGCTGAAGAACTGTACGATTACTCTCAATGCCGGCAGTCAGTCGATGCAGACCACAGCGGGAGAACTCGGGCTTTCCTGTGCAAATATGGATATAGTCCGCCAGGCGCTGTATGCGGGGCAGAGAGGAAATGTCCTGGATCGTTTTAAGGTACAGCGTTATCTGGAGGAGACGGGACCGGAAGTTCTGGAACTTCAGTTTACCGTAGATGAGGCGGCGGTCCGCAGTGTGATTGAAAACCAGGCGGGAGCCATGAATACGGCGGCTGTGGACGCGTCGCTGACCCTGGAGAATGGAAGTTTCGTCGTCCATGAAGGCCAGGATGGCTATGTGATCAACGCGGACGCGTCTGTGAAAAAACTGGTGAATTATATGACGGACGAGTGGCATGGCGGCAACGGCGACGTGGTTCTCGTAACTGACGTGGATGAGGCGCAGGGAGATACGGAGCAGCTGGCGCTGGTGCATGATGCGCTGGGAAGCAGCAGCACCAATTATTCCAGCAGCAATTCCAACCGCAAGCAGAATGTAAAAAGGGGGGCGGAGCTGGTAAACGGTACGGTTCTCTATCCCGGCGAGGAGTTTTCCATGGAGGAGATTGTCGTTCCGTTTACCGCGGAAAACGGATATGCGCCGGCGGCCTCCTACGAGATGGGAAGCGTGGTGGAGACTTACGGAGGGGGAATCTGCCAGGTTTCGACGACCCTGTATCTGGCGGTGCTCCGTGCGGAGCTGGAAGTCACGGAGCGCTCCAGCCATTCGATGATTGTCAGCTATGTGAAGCCTTCGATGGATGCAGCCATTGCGGAAGGATATAAGGATTTCCGTTTTGTCAACAATACGGATGCCCCGATCTATATTATGGGATATGCGGACGGAAGCGAGATTGGATTTGTCATTTACGGGCATGAGACGAGAGATCCCAACCGGACGGTAACCTATGAAAGCGAAACCCTGACCACGACGGAATCCACCACAGCGCTTGAGGCGGATTCTTCCGCCGCTTATGGTTCCGTGACTCTGGAATCCAGCGGCCATACCGGATACACGGCACGACTCTGGAAAGTAGTGACAGTCAACGGAGAGGAGACGCGGGAGCAGGTAAATTCCAGCACCTACAACATGACGCCGAATACCTACCGGATCGGCACGAAAACCGAAGATTCTGCGGCTCTGGCGGCGATGCAGGCGGCGATCAGCTCCAATGACCTGAACAAGGTCAGCGAGGCGGCGGCCCAGTATTCGGGCGGCGTATCCCCGGCAGCTTCCTCCGGTTCCGGCGGAGAGTCGCAGAACAGCGATTCCGGCACGACGGCACAGGGACAGGACACTTCCCAGGCTCAGGGAACTTCCACAGAGAATTCCGCCGGGCAGGATGGCGGTTCTGACAGTGAAGGAGGCGACCAATGAGAAAAGGAAAACTGACGCAGGCAGTGCTGGCGAGATCGGTACTCCGCGTTCTGGAGAGAAGGCGGGAGGATATTGTCCGCTATCCGGAATATGGCTGCGGATACGGAGCCTTTGAAACAGGCGGGAATGACAAGGGGACGGCGGATGAGAAAGCGGATATTCTTTCCAGGGAGAGAGAACACCAGACGCGCCGGTTTACGGTAACCACGTGCGGAAGCTCCGCCGGGTTTCCGGAGAATGCGCCGGAATCTGCAGTCCGTGAGGCCTGCGTTCAGCTGCTTGCGGCAGGCGCGGAGCCGGTGGGAGTCACCGTCAATCTTATTCTGCCGGAAACCTTTGAGGAGGCAGAACTGAAGCAGCTGATGCGGAAGCTGGACGAGACGGCAGGAAGTTACGGCGCCGGAGTGCTGGGAGGTCACACGGAAGTGACCGGACAGGCTGACCAGCCGCTGATTGCCGTGACGGCTGTGGGGCAGACAGAGCGTCTGTCTCCCGCGCCGGAGCCGGATATGGATCTTGTGATGATTGGAACCATCGCCTCCACCGCGGCGGCAAAGCTGGCGCAGGGAGCGAGAGCGCAGCTGAGCGGCCATTTTTCGGAAGCCTTTCTTCAGGACGCGGCAAAACCGGAAGAGGAACTGACGGTTCCCCGGGCTGTGAAACATCTGCAGAGCAGCGGAGGCTGTGCGATGAAAGCCGTGATCAGAGGAGGAATTTTCGCGGCCCTCTGGGAGATGGCGGAGCATGTGGGAATCGGCCTGGATGTGGAACTGAAGCAGATCCCTGTGCGCCAGGAGACCATAGAAATCTGTGAATTTTTTTCTCTGAATCCCTATCAGCTGTTCAGCACTGACACATTGCTGGCCGCGGTGCCGGACGGAGCCCGGACAGTCAGGGAGCTGGCTGCAGAGCATATACCGGCGGCAGTGATCGGACGGACAACGGCAGGCAGGGAAAGAATCCTCCGGAACGGCGAGGAAGTCCGCTATCTGGACAAACCACAGACAGACGAATGGTACCGCCTGCAGGATAAAAAGGAAGAAGTGTGATTATGTCAAAACTGAACATTGTGTTGCTGGAACCGGAAATTCCATCGAACACAGGAAATATCGGAAGAACCTGCGTGGCCACAGGAACCCGTCTGCATCTGATTGAGCCTCTGGGATTCCGCCTGAATGAGAAGGCGATTCAGAGAGCAGGAATGGATTACTGGAAAGATCTCGATGTGACTACGTATTTGAATTACGAAGATTTTCTCGCAAAAAATCCGGGAGCAAAAATTTATATGGCCACAACGAAGGCGAAAAAACTCTATACGGAAGCGCAGTATGAGGAAGACTGCTTTATCATGTTCGGAAAGGAAAGCGCCGGCATACCGGAGGAGATTCTGGTAAAACACCCGGATACGGCGATCCGGATTCCCATGAACGAGGATATCCGCTCGCTGAATCTTGCAAATTCTGTGGCGATTGTTCTCTATGAAGCACTGCGGCAGCAGGGATTTGCGAATATGCAGAGAGAAGGACAACTGCGGAAATTTACCTGGTAGGGGGACGAAATCCGCCGCGGCAGCTATGCCTCTGCGCCGATGGGCGCGGGGCGGCAGGCGGCTCTTTGGAATGCATGCTCACTCCGACATACGGACGGAACAGGGCGCAGTGTTCGCCGGCTTTCAGAGCGGGCGTTACGATTACGTCTTTTGAAGGTATCGTAACCGCTCTGAGCCCGTCGGACACTGCGCCCTGTTCCGTCCGTATGCAGTCGCAAGCATTGCATTTCCAAAGATCCCCCACCACCCCGCACCCATTCGGCGCAGAAGCATAGCCGCCGCAGCGGATTTCTGAGAACGGGAGCGGAGGGGAGAAGGCGCAAGAGAGCAAAAAAAGATCATATAGTAAGACAGATCATAAAATATTTGAGGAATCTCCAAACCAGTCGAAAGCCCAGTCAAAGACATCCGATGACCGTTCAGCCACTTCTTCCCTCCCGCAGCCAAAACACAGGAGAGAAAGAGGCGGGCAGGGGGCGCGGGGTGGATGGAGATGTAGTCGCAAGCACTGCATCTCCATCCACCCCGCGCCCCCTGCCCGCCTCTTTCTCTCCGTCCTTTTTTCTGCCTTATTCCGCCTTGTCGAGGGTGAAGATGAATTCGGTTCCGACGCCTTCCGTACTGATGACGTTGATATTCTGGTTATGGGCGCTGATGATTTCTTTTACGATGGAAAGTCCGAGACCGGTGCCTTTGCGGTCTTTTCCGCGGGAGGCGTCGATCTTGTAGAAACGATCCCAGATCTTGGACAGGCTTTCTTTCGGGATGCCGATGCCGGAATCCTTTACGGAGACAAATACTTTCCGGTATTTTTCCGTCGTCTCGACAATGATCGTCGAATCATTGTTGGAAAATTTGATTGCATTGTCGATGAGATTGTACAGAACCTGCTGGATTTTTCCCATATCTGCGCTGACGTACAGGGTCGGCGACGGGATAACCAGGCTGATCGTGATCTTTCTTGATGTGCAGATGCCTTCGAAGGTGGCCGCGGTGTTTTTGATTACGGCGTTGATGTCGAATCTGGTGATATCCAGCATGTTTCCCTTACTGTCGATGTCGTTCAGAGTCAGGAGACTCTGGGTCAGCTTGTTCAGGCGTTCTGTCTCAAACAGAACGATATTCAGATAGCGGTCCTGCATTTCCGGCGGAATGGTTCCGTCGACGATGGCTTCCACGTAGCCTTTGATGGAGGTCAGGGGAGAGCGGAAGTCATGAGAGACGTTGGCGACGAATTTTTTCTGATATTCTCCGGTTTTGTTCAGCTCGCCGGACATATAGTTCAGAGTCCGTGCCAGATATCCCATTTCATCCTGAGAGTTTACCTGAATCTGGTAGGTCAGATTTCCTTCCGCGTATTCGTCGGCGCCCTGGATGATCTTCTGAAGCGGACGGTAGACGGTGAGTGCAAAAAGCGCAAGGATTCCGAAGGAAAACAGGAAAATGACCAGAAACAGCAGATCCACCTGAAGCAGCAGCGCTTCTCTCTGCCGGTAAATATCGTCGAGGGAGGTATGGATCGCTACATAGCCGTTGATGGAATAATTAGAAGTGACTGGCACCATGACGCTGAGCATGTCTGTGTCGAACTGGCCGAAGAAGTCTCCGGTGGAATAATAGTTGCTTCCCAGAGCCACGGGATCAAAGTTGGTGATGACTTCCGGATCTTCCGTGTCCAGAGGTTCTGAGGTATTCAGGAGAATTTCCCCCTCCGGACTGATCAGCCAGATCTGGGCATCCTGGTAGGTGGCCAGGGTGCTCAGATTCCGGTACAGCGCCTGCAGGGTGCTTTCCTCCTGGTAATAACGGCTGGCCTGACTGCTGGCGATGCTCCGGGCCTCGCGGGTCAGCGAGGAACCGGAGTTTTCCGTCAGATGGCGTTCGATTACCCGAGAACCTACTGTAGACAGAAAGATAAAGCCTGCAATTCCGAAAATCACATAGGCAAGGATAAACTTTTTGTACAGCGTACGGTTCATGGCGTCTTGACCTCAAATTTATAGCCGATTCCCCAGACGGTGCTGATGGACCAGGTCTCATGATCTTTGATTTTTTCCCGGAGCCGTTTGATGTGAACGTCCACGGTGCGGGTATCCCCGATGTACTCATATCCCCAGATATGATCCAGAAGCTGTTCCCTGGTAAATACCTGATTCGGGGAAGATGCCAGGAAATACAGCAGTTCCAGCTCTTTCGGCGGCATGTCGACGGCCTTTCCCCGATAGATTACGGAATAATTGGTCTGGTTGATGATCAGATCCGGATATTCCACGCATTTGGCGTTTGGCTGTGCGGAGGGGATCGGGCGTGCAGCCTGGAAACGGCGGAGCACCGCTTTCACACGGGCCACCAGTTCTTTTGAGTCGAAAGGTTTGATGATATAGTCGTCGGCGCCGAGCTCCAGACCCAGCACCTTGTCGAAAACCTCTCCCTTCGCAGAAAGCATGATGATCGGCACATCGGAGCTGTGACGGATTTCCCGGCAGACCTGGTAGCCGTCCATTCCGGGCAGCATCAGATCCAGAAGAATCAGGTTCGGGCGGAAGGATTCAAAGGCCCGGAGAGCTTCCTCGCCGTCATTGACAATCTGTGTGTCGTAGCATTCCTTCGTCAGATAGAGAGAAATCAGTTCTGCAATATTGTTGTCGTCATCGACGATCAGAATTTTCTGTTTGGATACCATAAGGGCCTCCTCTTTACTTTTTAAACGTTACGATAGTTACGCCTGCGTCGCCCTCGCCGAATTCTGCAAGATGAAATTCAGAGACGTATTTCAGGCGGCGGAGATAATTGTGGACGCCTTTCCGGAGCGCACCGGTTCCCTTGCCGTGCACGATGCGCACGCTGGGAAGATGCGCGAGATATGCGTCGTCCAGGTATTTATCCAGTTCTGCGATGGCCTCGTCCACGGTTTTGCCGAGCAGGTTGATTTCCGTGGAAATCGTCGCGGACTTGGAAAGTTTCAGTTTTCCGGTTCCGGTTTTTGCGATGGACGGTCCGGTAATCACCGGCTCGTCGATCAGAGCCAGATCGGAGATGTGAACCTTTGACCGCATGATTCCCATCTGGACAAAGAGAAACCCTTTGTTGTCCGGTTTGGAACTTACGGTTCCCTTCAGATTCAGGCTGAGCACCCTGACGGAATCGCCCAGCTTCAGATCGGAAGGCTTCAGATTGCCGGTTTTTTTCGGCTGTTCCGCTTTTGTCTTTTTTCGGTCGAGCCGGTCCATCTTCTGGCGGAGCTCCGTTCGTTTCTTTTCCATCTCGCTGACGGAGATGCTTTCTTTTCCGAATTTCTGGAAGTCGCGCATGGTCTGGTCGGCATAGTCTTTGGCGTCGCGGAGAATGGCTTCCGCTTTTTCCGTAGCCTGAGCGATGATCTTGTCCCGCCGTTCGTCGAGGCGTTCCCGTTCTTTGGACAGTCGGCCTTTCAGTTCTTCCACTTCCTGACGGTAGCGGCGGAGTTCTTCCTGCTCTTTTTCCATTGTGATCCGGTTCTGTTCCAGAGTGGTCAGGACGTCCTCAAAGGATTCATCCTGCTCGCTGATCTGTTCCTTTGCCTTTTCAATAATGTAATCCGGCAGTCCAAGCTTGCTGGAAATAGCGAACGCGTTACTCTTTCCGGGAACGCCGATGAGCAGACGATAAGTGGGACTTAAGGTTTCCACATCAAACTCGCAGCAGGCATTTTCCACACCGGGCGTTGAGAGCGCGTAGATTTTCAGCTCGCTGTAATGCGTCGTGGCCATCGTGCGGATTCCCTGCTCATGGAGGGAGGACAGGATGGCGATTGCCAGTGCGGCTCCCTCTGTCGGATCGGTTCCGGCTCCAAGCTCGTCGAAGAGTACGAGGGAGTGGGGATCTGCTTTCGACAGGAAAGAGACCACGTTGGTCATATGAGAGGAGAAAGTACTCAGGGACTGCTCAATACTCTGCTCATCGCCAATGTCGGCATATACTTCGTCGAAGACTGCCAGAGAGCAGCGGTCAAGGGCCGGAATATGCAGCCCGGACTGTCCCATCAGTGTCAGGAGTCCTACGGTTTTCAGAGAAACCGTCTTTCCTCCGGTGTTCGGTCCGGTGATGATCAGAAGATCAAAGTCTTCCCCCAGGGTAACATCGATGGGAACGACCTTTTTCTTTTCGATCAGCGGATGGCGCGCCTTGCGCAGATGGATTTTTCCCTCTGTATTGAAGATTGGCTGGTTAGCGTCCTGTTCCATTGCCAGTGAGGCGCGGGCGAAGATAAAGTCCAGCGCCACCATGTTTTCCAGATTATAGCGCAGTGTGTCGATATGCTCCGCCACCTGCTCGCTCAATGTGGAAAGGATCACCTGAATTTCTTCTTCTTCCTTCAGCTCCAGTTCGCGGATATCATTGTTCAGCTTTACGACAGCCATAGGTTCTACGAAGATCGTTGATCCGGTGGACGACTGGTCGTGAATCATGCCGGGCACCTGGCTTTTGTATTCTGATTTTACGGGAATACAGTAACGTCCGTCACGCATCGTTATGACTGCATCCTGCAGATAGGTACGGTAGGAACCGTTGACCAGGGCGTTCAGCTGGGTATGGATCTTGTCGCCGGCTGCACGGATGGAACGACGGATCTGTTTCAGTTTCGGACTGGCGTCGTCGCTGATCTCTTCTTCAGAGAGAATGCATCTGCGGATTTCCGTGGAGAGGGGCGTCAGAGGTTCCAGCGCGCCAAAGAGAACATCCAGAGAATCCTCGGCGGTATCTGCATTGTCGTGACGGCCGTAGGATTTGACCCGGGCAGTATTTTCAAGAAGCCCGGCGACCTGGAGCAGTTCCAGGATGTTCAGAGAACTGCCGATTTCCAGACGTTTCAGGGAACCGCGGATATCCTTTGCTCCTCCGAAGGAGATCCGCCCCCGTTTGAACAGACGGTTCAGCGCGTCATGGGTTTCCGTCTGCATATGAGTGATCTCGGAAATGTCCGATGAGGGGCGCAGTTCCCGGCAGAGCTTCTGGCCCATGGGGGAACTGGCGTAGGTGGTCAGTTGTTCTATGATTTTATCAAACTCGAGGGTATGAAGTGCTTTTTCGTTCATGATGATTCCTCCGGGTAGTTCTGCGCCGGCCGGGATTCCTCCGTATCGTTTCCCGGTGACCGGCGCCAGTTGATGCTTTGCAGCCGTTCGGCCTTGCCGGACGGCTGCGATTATCTGAAACCGTCTGTCCTGCCGTCTCGTATAAGCCGGCGCAGCGTCCGGATGGTGTGGGTTCCTCCGGGACCGCTGTCTGAGGACAGCACAAAACTGCCGCAGCACAGAAGCTTTCAGGGGAAAACCTCCGGGCTGCAACAGGAAGTTATTCTCATTATAGACCAAAATGCCTGCGAGGAAAAGAAATTTTTCCTGAAGGTTTTGTAAAGATGTAACAGTTCAGTCTTGCGACTGAACGGAAGTTTGACAGTTGAATACTCGAAAAAAACCTTGCAGGCCGCATAAAACCTG
>ERZ1643246.753-NODE-753-length-39793-cov-7.940259_pt1 | contig 39793 bp, 50 predicted proteins | sample MGYA00579265_ERZ1643246 | MGnify/ENA primary metagenome ERZ1643246 (study PRJEB29033, sample SAMEA4952261) | chicken gut metagenome | biome: Broiler Chicken; feature: Gastrointestinal Tract; material: Caecum | place: Ireland | collected 2018 | study: Broiler...
GTCCTCCCACCCCTTACCCTATATATTTATATACTTTATATACAAAATATATGTATTAGTGACTACGGTAGTAGTATATCCTTGATATATCAACGTTTTAGCGTAGTCACTAACTTCAATTTTAGTGACTACATAGTGACTACAGTGACTACACTTTGGAATATCCTCGTTTAGGAACTCCATTAATTCGTTTTTTAGCCGGCTCCCATTCTCTATGATTATCCATAATGTATTTAATCTTTTTGGCCAATTTCCGATTCTTAATCAGATTCTCTTCTCCAAGTTCTTTAGCAATCTGAGATGAAGTTATAAATGTTCCTGGCCACCCTGCTAATACTTCTTCTATTTGAGTTTCTGCTTCATCAATGTACATGAACGACTTTCTGTTTTCTTCAAGTAGTTCATTTTCTTCGTCTGATAACATAAAGTTAAAGCCTTCTTTGTAATAGTGGACACATTCACCCCAGAATTGCTTAATGATCTCTGGTGTTAAATCTGTGATAGGACTTTTAATCTGTCTGCGTTTGTTGGCCATGTTTGGCATGAATCTACGTTCACCAGTTTTGTCTTTCAGATAAGTAGATTCATTCGTAGTCCTAGCAATAACGAAATTCTTAGGTCTTCTAACTGCATTTCTGCCATACGGTGGTCTGTATTCCAGTTCCTCAGATGAAATGAATTTTTTTAATGTTTCAAAATCTGAATTGTTAGTAGCTGTCATTTCATCATCATTGACAATTAAAGCTCTTTGCATATTCATATAACTATCTTTGTCTTTAAAGTCTGTGAACTGGTCTGTATACCAACCATTTGAAATCTTTTTTAGAAAAGTGGTCTTACCTACACCTTGGCCACCAACTAGATCCAACACATAATCAAACTTAGAGTTAGGATTAAAAACTTTAGCCACTGCTCCAACGAAAAATATTTTAGTCTGCAGCGTTGTCACTTCACTGATTTCAACCCCTAAAAATTCTGGTAACAATAACGCTACACGTTGTTCTCCGTCCCATTCTTTTTCAGCTTCTTCTAAGTACTTTTTAACCGGGTTGTATGAGTTACTTTGAGCGTCGTTACTAACCGCCATCTGCAGTAGTCTTTCAGTAAACAAAACTCCATACTTATCTTCAATATATCTAAGAATACTTGAGATATAGTTATCCTCAACATATCCACATTTTATGTGTAGTTGTGGAATACTTTTTATAACTTCATCAGCAAACGAAAATTCGTTATATGCAAATGTTCCTTTGAGAATATCATCTTGCTCTAAAATCAATCCGATATTACGTAAAGAATTAGCTTTGATAGTACCGTTTTGAGTCATTGTGAATGGAATTGGCATCTTTACAACGTTTGTTGATTCTTGGTTTTCTGCTTTTTTGATTGCATCATCAACACTCATTTTTTATCCGCCTCCATTCTGCATTTCTCTATTTAGGATTGATTCAAACGTCCTATCTAATTCCTTTTGTGGTAAAGGATCATTTGAATTTTCGTTTGCTATGTTCACTAATTTATAAGCTAAACGTGGTTTAACTGATCTAAAAAATAACGCTCCACATAAAGCAGCCAAAGCTTTATTTCTTTGACCTTGATCACCTAGACCACTTGCTATTGTTTCTAATACGTCAGTAGTTGAATTACGTTCTCTAGTTAGATTCAAGTCTTCACTAACTCTATTAGGATGACCTTTAGTAGCTCTCGACTGATTGATTGTTCTAATCAAATCTAGTGGAGCTTTGACAATTGGATTTTTATTCTCCCAAGAGTATCCTTCACTAGGTGCAACTACCACATAATTATTAGGATGTGCTTTTATGTCGATTCCAGGTTGCCAGCCTATCATTTGATGTAGTGTCATTTCATCTCTTTTAAGATAAAATAACTGCTTGCCACCATGTTTGGTGGTTTGAGATAGTGTTTCTGGAAACCATTCCTTAGATAATTGGTCAAAAGAATTAAAACCATCTGCCCCATTCTCGTGTCTATCAATATCCACTACAAAGAATTTATCAGTTTTTAAAGCTATGCTTGCAGTTGGATATTTTTTCCACAATTTCTTGATTTCATCTGCTGTTAAAGCTGGTCTATCAGCAAATTTAATCAATGGCTTTTTATTTAAAAGTGGTAGCACACTCATTCCTTTAGCTTGATATGCCAGTGCTACATTTACTAAATTCTTCATAGCAAATCCTTTCTAACGGGCATCTCACCCGTTCGGTAGTCTAGAGTTACTGCTCTAATTAGTCTTTAGAACGGAACGTCGTCATCATCAACAATAATTTCATCTGGCTCTTCTGCTTCATCAAAATCATAATTACGATATGGATATTGTGGGTTCTTCTTGTTTTCACTGACTGTTAAATGCATTAAAACAGTTCTACCTTCAGCTAAAGCCAATGCATTAGCCAAAGTTTCAATATCTTCCCAATCTTCATCTTGAAGTTCAATTCCTGAATTAGATGCTAATTTAGCAATCAACTTAATGTTTCTTCCAAGCATTGGATTAGGATTACCTTTAGCAGTAGTTTCGTCTAAACTCAAATTAACAAATTCTTTTTGGCCAGCATGTTCACCATCTAAAACTTGTACTCTGATTGATAATTGCTCGGATCCCCATGGAGTATCTTGGTTCTTGATATTATCAATCATTACGACATAATCTCCTGAAGGTAGTCCTTCAAAACTATTTACATTACCTTTCTTTGTGTCAAATCCTTCTAAAGCCTTTGCTGCTGCGTCTCTTAATCCCATTATTCTTTACCTTCCTTTACTTCTTTTTCTGTTTCGATTTTGTCTACAATTTTCTTTTGTTCTTTCATTGGAGTTTTAACAGGCTTGTCAAATACTCCTACAACGTTATCCAGGATCCTTAAAATATCCTTGTCATCAATTTCTTCACGTACGTAATGTGTACGTCTATCAGTAACTCGTCTGATGTAGTTTTTTCCTCTGCGTTTAGTTTGGATAACTAAATCACAGTTACCATTAACAATGTTGTAGTACTTAGTTTTAAGACTAGGTACTTCAACATCACTGTCTCCTTCTTTGGCAACTCTTGAGATATAAACAACATTCATAGGTAGTGATTTTAGTTCTACTACAAAGCTTTGTAGTACACTGTTAAATGCTGAATAACCTTTTCCATATGGAATATCAGCTAAACTTTGAACATCATTTTCATAACAAATTGCCTGTTCAATCATGACTGTTAAATCATCAATAACATCAATTACAATTGTCTTATAACCAGGATTCCTAGTTTTAAGTTCCAAAATAATCTCATCTAATTGATCAATTACTGAACGTTTGAGTTTTCCTTGAGCATCTCTAACGTTTGATAATTGAATATCTTGAGCTGGGATCATTTCTGAGTTACCGTCAGTATTTAAAAATAGTGGTACTGGAAATCTTTCAGCCAGGTAAGATTTACCTGACATGGTATCTCCGAAAATGAAGAAGTTTCTAGGAATTCTTCTAACCTTTTTCTGTCTATTAAGTGGTGGTAAAATCGACACTTTAATCATTCCTTTCATCTGATAAAGCCACGTTGCTTAGCATAAAAGTAAGCCCAACCTGGCTTGTAACCTTTTAATTCTGCATAAGCCTTAACTTCAGCGTAATTCTTTAAGTCTGAAGGTTTCTTGTCTACTACGTTATTAGCGACTTTATCATTTATGATCTTTTTAAATATTTCTTTCCTACGTGCTACAACCTTTTTCAATTCTGCTTTATCAACTACTTCAATTTCTCTTTCTTCAACTAAGTCAGCCCCACAAAACGGACATGTATTACCGTTCCTGTAGAATGCTGCAAAACAACTAGGACACGTTGATACTGGTTGAATCTTAGGTCTATTACTTTCTTTTTGCTTTTTAGTTCCTTCCAAACTCCAATATCTATCTTGAGTAGGTAAACCAAATCTTTGAACATTTCCAACTTGATCAATGATAATTGCAGTTTTGCCCGCTCTTGGATTCATTGATCGCATTGCAAATTGCAGATACAAAGACAATGATTTGGTTGGTCTCAGCATGATTACACAATCAACATTTGGTAAATCTAATCCTTCAGTAAATAATTCAGCATTCGTAACTATCCTTACCTTTCCGGCTCGATAGTCTTTGATGATCTGATCCCTTTCTGCTTTTGGAGTAGTACCAGATACTGCTTTGGCTAAGATACCTTGCTTACAGAACTGCTTAGCTAATCTCTCAGCTGATTCAACATTGTATGTGTAAGCTATTGCTTGCTTACCTTTGGCCAACTTAAGATACTGGTCAACTGTTCGACCATAAATCTTAGGTTTAAAGGCATCTTTAATTGATTGTTCATCATAATCACCAGTACGTTTAGTCTTTAATTTTGAAGCATCTAAAGCAACTGGTGCATAGTAATCAACTGGAGCTAGAAATTGATTATCAATTAACCATGAGATAGGTTTACCAATGATTAAGTCATCTGCTACATCTTCAAACCCTTCTCCATTTAGTCTTACTGGTGTAGCTGTGAATAGTAACTTTAAAGCGTCTGGGAACGTTTCAAGTATTCTACGATAACTTCTAGCTAAAACGTGATGAGCCTCGTCTACGAAAATGATAGTAGGCTCTGAAAGCTTATCTACACGTCTAGTAAATGTTTGAACCATACCTATTTGAGTTAAAGACATATCAACTTCATTAGCTTCAAAAGTCTTGATAACTTGGTCTACAATCTCTTTTCTGTGAACAACGAACATCACTCGATTACCTTTTTTAGTAGCACGTCTGGCAATCTCGGACATAATCACAGTTTTACCTGTTCTAGGTGGTGACTGAACAATTATGGAGTGATGTCCTTTTTTGACGGAATCATATATGTTGTTAATTGATTCCAATTGATAATCTCTCAACTTGAACATTACTTAATCACTGTTCCTCTGTTTGGCTTAAGATAAGCACCAGGGACTTCTTGGCCATCTTTTAAAACCTTATATAGCTCTTTTTTATCAGCAGTAACCTCTGTTTTAGTTTGTTTAAATTCTTCTGGTAAATCATCTAGACTATCTACAATCACTGATGCTTTATAATTTCTAGGCTTTAAAATGTGGTTTTCAGTTTGCAACTCTTTGATACCAGCATCATCTAATGCTCGTGTCATGTAGTCTTGTAAAGATAGATTTAAGTTGTTGAGTGATGTTTGTTTTGCTCTTAGATCCTTGAGTTTTTCAGATAACCAATCTAGTTGCATTTTGTTTTTCTCAATCCAGTAAGCAATATTATCTAATTTAATTTCTCTAGCATCATTTATTGAATCTAAAGTATCAGCTAACACTTCTGAATCTAAGTCTTCACGTTCTTCTAGGTCTCTATACGTTTGATTCAATTCAAATAAGTTCATTACTTGGTTCCTCCTATTGGTTTTAATAGTTCTTCTAGTACATCTCTGTCATTAGGTTCTAAATCGAAATAATTAAGTTGATAGAAAGCTCTTATTACTAGAAATTTCTCAACATCACTATCTAATGTTTTCGTGAAATTGAATAATGTGTTAAGATTAATGTTGTTAATATTTTTTTGTTCAGTGGTTGCCACCACTGAATTTTTTTGTTCTGCCACAATCTCACCTCCTTTAAATCATCATTTCTTCAATGATCCAGACTTTGCCACTGCCACACACTGGGCAATGTTCTACTTCATCAGCATCCATTCCATAGACTTCAAAAATCACATTGCAATTGTCACATTTAAAACGACCACCGTCGTCAACGTTTAAAGTTAAATCTTCTTTCATTTTGTATCATCATCCCAATCAAAGAACTCGCCTTTTCTAATCGATCTGATAATTTCATTAATTGCATATCCTGCAAGTACGGATAAAGCGATTAACGTCCAATATGCTGCATTAGTTAATTCAATCATCTTAATCATCCTTTCTTTTCCATAATCTGTATAAATCAACACTTCCTGCGTATGCTATGCATAGCAGAATCCCATAAATACACCACATCTTTAATCCCTCCAATTCGTAAAAATATCCTTGAGCCAACTAACCAAAACAAAAATTATTACATAAGCTATACACGCTACAATTACTGCTAGTATTGGTTCCATTAGGTCACCTCTAATTTCTTTGTTTAGATTTCCATATTAAAAATTGTTGAAAATATTCTTCTATTATCCAAATTTCATGCGTTGTTACTTCGACATACCCTTCCGAAAATCTAGATACTTTAAACTCTTTCATTCTGGCTTGATAAACCGAAGGCGAATATTTGTACTTTTTTACAAAATCTTTCTTCCGCAACATGTTATAGTATTCCACATCACTCACCTACCTTATTTTCAAATCTATGCTGTCTCATTCATCTTCATAAACTTGTTGATGAAATATTGTTGACCCTTACCAGTGACTTTAGTTGTCTTACTGATAGATACTGAACCATTGCTATGTGTGATAGTTGATTCCTTAATCTTGAACAACCCCAAGTTCATGCTTCTTTGAGTTGGCATATTGTAGTCTGTTCCTTTTCTACTGATGAGATAACCTTGATCTCTCATCCATTGGAACAAACGATTAGCTCCGATATTTATTCCGTTACCACGTAAAATCTTAGCTAGTTCACCGATTAAGATTGTTGTGTGGCTTGCTGCAACACTATCAGCAAATAATGCTTTAGGTTTCATCGCTTGATTTTCAATCTTCAAGCGAGCATTCTCATTCTGCAGAATTGCATATCCACGCTTTACAACTTCTTGGGGATCATTCCATTTACGCTCTAATTCCAAAAAGTATTGTCTATATTGTTTTCCTTTTTCACTTCTAACCATCATGGCAAGTTGTTTTGCCATATCTATCGTGATTGTGTAGTCGTCTAATTCTCTAACTGCTCCATTATTAACAACCGTACTTGATGTACACTTGTTAAAATCAATACCTTCTTCAAACATATCCCAGTTATTAGATACCCAACGACTAAAACGTTGAGCAATTTCTAAACCTTTATATAATTCTCTAGCTGATACAACTTGTGTATCGCCTTGTGTTTTCACTTTAATTAGTTCTTGCATATCGTTTCTTCCTCCTTTAAAACAACTTAAAAGCGTTAAAATTAATTAATTTTAACATTTTTACTATTTTGTGTAGTTAAAAGCTGTAAAAAAAATTTCTTCCTTTGGAACATGGAAAAAATCTTCTACCTTTTGCATCATAACGGGTCTAGGATTAACCTTACCTGTTTCCCACGCTGAAATGACCTTTTGTGTAGTTCCTAATTCTTTAGCTAAATCTTCTTGTGTTAAATCGTGTTCAGCTCTCAAAACTTTTAATTTTGTAGCCATCTTTAATCATCTCTCTTTCTATTTTATCTTTGATATAATTTGTTTATCTCCTAGTGAAAGGAGGTGTGATTTTATGAATAATATGTTGTCAAATGAACAAATAGCTCATGACTTAGCTATTGCTTTTGTTTCTGCTAAATTATCTAAAGAAACATACATTTCATCTGATATATCTGTTATTACAGCTTATGAAGATGCTTATTCTGATTTTTTGCGACTATTAAATAAAATCAGAACAGTTAGATAATGTTTTTATATGCTTCACATAAAGAAATTATAGTATTAATTATTTTGCTTTCGGCTATAATGTCTTCTTTTTGTGAGGCGTTTTTTAATTCGTTAATACTTGTACTAATTAAATCAGTAATATCTTCTTTCATTTTTATTCATCTCTCTATTTCAACTTCATTCCCTAAGTGATGATTAGTTGTGAAAATAACGCTTTTTTCTAGGCGTTATTTTTTTTACAATCACCCAATCGTCAGCAATTAAATCATCTTTTCGTGGATTCCATTTTATACTTAAAAGATTTCCATCTTCTTCGTACATTTCAACACACCCTGGTCCGTCTGTTGGAATGTAGTATCCAAATCCTATCTCATCTTTACGTGTGATCGCTTGACCGTCTTTCATGGTTTTTATTGCTTCTATAATTGTCATTTCAATCATCTCTCTTTCTAATAATATTAACTTTATTGATTTAACATACTTCTGAAACTGTATTTGATATAATTAATTCATCTCCTAATGAAAGGAGGTGTACGTTTATGACTCTAAAAGAAATAATTCAACTATCAACCAGTATAATTGCTGTAATTATTTCTTTAGTTTCTCTCTTGTATACTAACAAGATACAAAGAGATTCTAAAAAACCTTATATTGTTGCTTATCTTAATAAATTCAAAGTAAGTAATATGGATTTAATATTCCTTGTTATAAAAAATTTCGGCAAAACTGGTGCAACTATTCTTTCAGTCAAATCGAATATAGACTTAAAAACAAAAGGACTAGAATATAAAAATAACCCATTATCTAATTTAGAAAATATTTTTATTGCACCAAATCAGTCTTTTTATTCTGGATTAACTACTTCAGATGAAGATGACAAATTGAACGAAAATCAATTTACCATTACTATTGAATATCTTGATAATTATAATAGAAAACAATCAAAAGATTTTCCTTTAAATGTTACTTCTGCCGAATTGTTAGATCATGTTTCTGTTGCCCCCACAAATTCTACTGGTGTAGAACGGGCTTTGTATTTAATTGCTAGCGAATATTTTGCTGGTCGTCATTAGTTACAACTGGAAATTCAAGATAGCTGTAATGGTCTATTCGCTCTAAAACATTCTGCAATATATATTTAGCACTGTTGCTATTAAATTTATAACTAGCTAGAGTTTGTAATATTTCATCTTCACATTTTCTAGTTCTTTTGTTAGCCATGAAAGGCATCTAAACCACCTCTCCTTAATTGTTAAGGTCTTATCAACCTTACTTACATAAATAAATTTCTTCTACTCTAAGGAGTCAGAAAATTATATACCTAGAAAATCCAATAAAACTAAAATGAATATTCCTATTGTTACCCAGAAACTTATTTTATCTCTTGTTTCTTTTTTCATTTGCTTGTTCGGTTCTTGTTAAGGTATACTAAAGCCTAGGGGATTGCTCCCCTGACTTTAGTTTTTTTGGTTAGAACCAAGATAAGATTTTATCAATGATTAGAATTATAAAAGTTCCGACTTGGATATAGAACTTTATATCTTCTTTTCGTTGTTGCTTATCTTGGTTCTTTTTGTCTGTCCTTTTCAAGAACCTTTTCTCCTTTCTTAGATTTGTAAAGCCCTTATCAACCTTACATGTATATAATATACTATTTTAAGTTGTATTTCAATACTTTTTCTATTTTTTGTTGTAAAAATCCTACATTTTGTTGTTAATCCTATTAAAAGTAGTATTTAACTAAAAAAAGTAATAAAATATAACCATGAAATCAATTTAATTAGGATGGTGATATTTATGACTACAAAAGATGCTGGATTGTTAGGATTAAGAATTAAAGAATTACGTAAAGAAAAGGGGTTGCGACAATCTGAACTGGCAACTACTCTTCATGTCTCACAACAAGCTGTAGGATCTTGGGAAACTGGAAGAACTGTACCTGGAGCTGATACATTAAATATTCTAGCCGACTACTTCAACGTAACCACCGACTACTTGCTCGGACGTCCTGATAAAAAAGATGATGATGCTAAAACAGCTGATATTGAAGATTTAGATAAGATGATAGATAACGCTCGTTCTTTTGGTGGTAAGAAAATGACCGAAAATGATAGAGAAATTATTAAGGCTTATTTAAAAGGCTTTTACGATAACAAAAATCAAGGGAAGTAATTATTATGTTGTTTAACCATAGAATAGATGCTTTTTTGAGAGAGAATGAGATTACAGTAGCTATTTTAGATGGGCTAGACAATGAGGGATTTTACATACCAGAAAAAAGGACTATCATTCTAAAATCTGAATTGAGCAAAAATGAACAAATTAAAGTCCTATTGCATGAGTTAGGACACATATTTAATGATGATAAAGTTATTGGTTCTTACAATGACTACCTTGTTCCACGTTCTAAAATGGAATCTAAAGCTAATGATTTCATGCTAAGAGAATTACTAGAAAACTACATATTAAGAACAAATACTGAACCTACTGATATTAATTGCGTATCATTTTTAGAAAGCGAAAGATTGCCAATGTCATTTGAAGATAGTGTACGTCGGATTATTATGGGTGGATTGAGTGTTTAGAGACTTTAATACTTTTGACAGTGTTTTAGATTGAGATATATGACCAATGATTTGATGTCGTTAAAAGCTAATCTGAAAAATAAAAATCAGGGAGAGATTTTATATGAAAAAAATTATCACATATACTGCGTTAATGACTCTAGGATTGACTATAGCTCCTGCTTATTCTTCTTTAAGTGAAAATTATGTTATTTCAGCTAATACTCTTAGTAATAAGAAGTTAAAGAAAGCTAATAAAGAAATGAAAGCATATTTAAAACAAAACCAAGGATTTGCAGAAGGAACTTTAGATGAAAATGGCAATCCAACAGATAATGGTACTCCAAATTCTGAATTTGATTATGCTACATATGTTAAAAAAATTAAAATTACTGAAACTAAACAAGCAAAAGTCTACTATAATTCCAAAATTACTGATCTTACAGTTGATGAACTAGACGAAGTAAGTTCAAAAGTTCAAGGAATGATTACTGCTTGTCTAGTAGAAAATGAACATATCTCTGATGAACAGGCTGTAGATGGAACTTTCCTAACTTTTTATTATGGTAAAAATGCTATTGGTCATTCAAGGCTAACCAATTATAAAGAATTTAAATGGTATACTAAATAATTTACAAATGTCACTTCATTATTAGGTTATAACATATTCAAGATATGATATAATTAACTCATGAAATAACGGTAAGACCGTTAGCTAATAGAGATTAACATCAATATTGGTTATCAAGTGAAGGGACAACTAGAAATGGTTGTCCCTTTTCGTATATATGAATATATCCATCCCCGTCAAAAATCGACGGGTTTAACTAGAGGCCAAAAAGAACATATATTCATATTGACCAATACACTGAAGTCATTAAAAGCTGTGTGTTGCTAACATCTTCTTTTTACTTTCAATTTAATTTTGGAGGTAAATATTATGGCAACATTTAGAAAATATAAAACAAAGAAAGGTATGTTGTGGCGTTATCAGATTCTAGTTGGTACTGATACAGTAACTGGCAAACGTAAGTATAAAACTAAAGGTGGTTTCTACACAAAGAAAGAGGCCAAATTAGCAGCTGATGAAGTAGAGAAAAAAATAAATAATACTAACTTTCTAGACAACGAGAATATAACTTTTGGTGAAGTGTATGAACGTTGGGTAGCCAACTATAAATTGACTGTTAAAGAGTCTACTTTCCACGTTGCTGAATTACGGTATAAATCTAAAATATTACCTATTTTGGGTGATAAAAAAATTAATCAAATCACAACTATTGAATGTCAAGATTTGATTAATTATTGGTACTCTATTCCTTTAAAGTATTATAAAATATTATTTAATTCAGTAACTAGAGTTTTTAAGTATGCTAAGCAATTGAAGATAATAACAGATGATCCCACGTCATCAGTTATTATTCCTAAAGCTAGCAGACAATTTGATAATTTAGAACATTCCAGAAATTATTATACCAGAGATGAACTAAGAAAGTTTCTTGAATATGCTGAGAAACATGAAAAATATAAAGTCTATGTACTTTTCAGATTATTGGCGTTTTCTGGTATGCGAAAAAGTGAGGCTTTAGCTTTAACATGGAATGATATTGACTTTGATAAGTCACGAATTACTATTAACAAAACTTTAATATTAACGCCTAAAGTTGAAGTTTCAACTCCGAAAACTAAGAATAGTAATAGAGTTGTTTTCATTGATAAAAAGACATCATCAGTTTTGAAAGAATGGAGATTTGAGCAAAAGAAAGAGTTACTGCAAAAAGGATTTAATGCTTTATCTACTAATCAAATCGTTTTTTCTGGCAGAAATAACCTCTATATTTTTCCTACTACAATTAGTAAGATGATGAATAGAATTTCAGAAGGTAGTAACTTGCCCCACATAACAGTTCATGGTTTAAGACATACTTATGCGACTTTAGCTGTACAAGGTGGTATGTCAGTTAAACAACTTCAAGCACAATTAGGACATTCTGATGTTCAAACTACTTTGAACATATATACTTCAATTACTGATGAACAACGTAAAGATACTGCCAATCAATATACTTCTTTTGTTAATTTCTAACTACTAAAAGTGTGCATACTTAATGCATACTTTTTTGATATTTTGAGGATTATATAAAATCGCATTTAGATGTTTCAAATATCCTAAAAACATTGTTAAATTGGCATTTATGGAATGCTGTGAAATATACTGAAATACCATATTATAAACCTGATGAAATTGTGTCCTTACAAGCTAATTATTTAAACGAACAGAATGTGGAATATTATCTTTTTGCTGGAGATATGTTTAATGATTTTCAAAAGACAAAGAGCTATTTTGAAAAATTAAATACCTTAATTACTGGGAAAGCTTATTTTATTGCTGGTAATCATGACATGCTGAAAAACATAACCTTTGCAGGACTAGAAAATAATAATATCTCTGATTTTTATCTGCATAATGCTTACATTGATATTCCTAATACTAATTGGCGTATCATTGGAAACAATGGATGGTATGATTATAGTTTCTCCCCTACTTTGACCGAGGATGAGATTAAGCGTTGGAAAAATACTTATTGGATTGATGCTGGTATAAACCAACCAATATCGGATAATGAGCGTGAGCAATTAGTTTTACAGCAATCTAGACAACAATTTGAATTAGCCAAACAAGCTAAAAAGAAAGTGATATTTGTAACGCATTTTGTACCTAATAGTAAAGCTTTATGGTCAAAACCTGCTACTTTAAAGAGTGACAAAGAAATTCGTATTTTTAAAATGGTAAATGCTCTTTTAGGTAGTCAACATTTAGGCAAGTTAATTCAAGATTATCCTGAAATTAAATATGTATTTTATGGACATGTACACGGTTGGCATGAACCTTTCCAAATAGCGGGTACAACCTATCTTAACCAAGCTGTTGGTGTAAGAAAGAAAAAACGCAAATATCATGAATGGCAAAAAGATACTTTTATGGATCAATGGAAGTATCGCATGAATATTATTAATATCTAAAATGAATGATGAACTAGCTCGAAAGTATTTCCAGATACTAATTTATATTTGAAATAATATTTAGTTAATTGAATTTTAACTGTTTATTCAAGTATTTTCCGTGTATAATAAGTGAGTATGTTTTTAGGAAGGAAATTTTTATCCATGGAAAATAAAAAGAAATTTTGGACGATCATGATTATTATTTCCTGTACTTTCTGGGGAATATCTGGAATTTTTGCTAAATTCATTTTTAACCTGGATAGAAGTAATACACCTATATTTGTAAGTCAAATAAGAATGATTATAAGTGGTTTAGTGATATTATTTTTCAGTTGGTTAAATAAAGATAAGCCTATGGAAATTTGGAAAACCAAAAAAAGTAGCTTTACAATTATCATGTTTGGGCTATTAGGTTTAATTCCAGTTCAATACTGTTATTTTGAAGCTATAAAATACGGTGATGCTTCAATAGCTACTATTCTTCAGTTTATAGGTCCTTTCTTTATACTGTTCTACTTAACAATTGTAAAGCGTCAAGCACCTAGAAGAATTGAAGTTATTTGTACAATTATTGCATTTATTGGTGTATTTATTCTTGCTACACATGGAAATATAAATCATTTAGCAATAACTCCACAAGTTTTGTTTTGGGGGCTTTTGTCAGCTATTGGAGTAGCCACTAATACTCTGATTCCCAAGTCATTAATTCATGAATTTTCTCCAACTGCCGTCACAGGCTGGGGATTACTAATTGCAGGAGTTGGATTATTTATTATCCATCCTCACGTTAGTGCTAGCATTTTAGCACCACAAGCTATTGTGCCATTATTATGTGTATTAGTAATTGGAACGATTATTCCATTTCAATTATTTACTAGTGCTTTACGCTATGTTAAGGCAACAACTGCAAGTATGTTAGATGCCTTTGAACCTATTTCAGCCACAATTGGTTCTATTTTAGTTTTTAATATGCATTTCTATTTAGCTGATATGATAGGTTCAGTTCTAATAATTTTAGCTGTTATCTTATTAAACTGGCAACCAAAAGGAAAAATCCAGTAAAAAAGACATTTTCTTTTTATCGAAAATGTCTTTTTTTACTATTTAAATTTCAATCCTCGTTTAAAATTCTTCCAGATTCCTACATCATCACTTTGAAGAATCAATCCAAAATATATTTTACTAATATAACTAGTCATTAGAGCTGTTATAGCAAATAGAATTACTAAAGAAATGCTGATTTCTACAATAGATACACTATTATCAATTACTCTAATTGGCATAAAGAATGATGATAGGAATGGTACATAAGATAATACTTTTACGATCATACTTGAAGGATTATTAATAAATACCATTGAACTCAAGAAAGATACAATGATTAGAATAGTAATTGGTTGAATTGCTTTACTTGTATCTTCAACTCTAACTACTAAAGCACCAAAGAATGCAGCTAAGATAGTATAGATAACAATTCCTAAAACAACATATATGAGATTGACAGAAACAAGATTTAATAAAATATCCCCAATCATATCTTTAAACTTAGATACCATGTCTAAATTGATAATAAATGGGTAGATAGCTATTCCACCAAGTAAGTAAATTCCTATATGAGTTAAAATAACTCCTAAAATACCTAAAATTTTACCATAGAAGTATTTAGTTGCTGACATACTTGAAAAAATAACTTCCATAATTTTGGTTCCCTTCTCAGCAGCGATCTCTTGAGCTGTAGTTGCTGCATAAGTAAGGATAACTATGTACATTAAGAAACTTAGTATCATATATGAAATAGATTGAACTGTTTTTTTATCAACTGCTTTTTTTGCTACGTGCTTCTTATATTCAGGTCGAATACTTAGCTGTTGAAGTTGCTGCTTATCAAGTCCAGCATTAATAATGTTTAAAGTAGCTTGTTTACTTTGAAGAATCTGCCTAATTTTAACTTCATCAGTAGAAGACATTTCATCATTTCCGTAGTAATTGGCAGAGATTTTCTGGCTATCAGATTTAATATAAACGTAGCCAACTATTTTGTCATCTTTCATAGCTTTCTTAGCGTCATCAACTGACTTATATTTCCAAGTAAATGTATCATGATGTTTTAATTGAGACTGTATCGTTTTATCAGTAGAAACAATAGCAATTTGATTATCAGGTGTCATCTTTGCGCCAAAGTAGCTAATAGTTGCTGATAAACCAATAAAAATGAATGGAGACAATACTAAGAATAAAAACGACCATGATTTAACTTGACGAATATAAGTTTCTTTAGCTACTAATAATAATTTATGCAATAGTCTCACCTGCTTTCATTTTAAAAATTTCATCTAAAGTAGGTGCTTCTTGATCGAAAGTTCTAATATATTCACCTTTAGTTAATAAAGAATACAATTCTTTTCCTGCTTGTTCATTATCAATTACTAAACGATAACTTCCATTTTTGGTTAGATTTACGGAAATAACATGCGGTAGATTTGCTAATTCTGTTTCAGTCATTGGAGTTCGTACGAAAATTCTCGTTAATCCAAAACTTTCTCTAACATCTTGAATTGATCCATCTAGAACTTTAAGGCCATTATTTATCATAATTACGTTATCGCAAAGTTCTTCAACGTTATTCATAGAATGATCAGAAAAAATAATTGTTGCTCCGCGTGCTTGTTCAGCAAGAATTACTTGCTTTAACAAATCTGTATTAACTGGATCTAAGCCACTGAATGGTTCATCTAGAATAATTAGATCGGGTTTATGTATTAATGTTGCAATTAACTGAATTTTTTGTTGGTTTCCTTTTGATAAACTTTTAATTTTATTATTCATTTTACCAACTACCTGAAGTCTATCTAACCATTTTGGTAGTTCAGATTTCACTTCAGCAGTAGACATACCCTTCAAATTTGCTAAATATTTAATCTGAGAATAAACCGTTAATTTAGGCATTAGGCTACGTTCTTCCGGTAAATATCCGATATTAGCATAACTATTTTCGTCAATACGTTTATCATTGAAAGTAATATTACCACTGTAATCTATAAAATTTAGAATAGAATGGAAGGTTGTCGTTTTTCCTGAACCGTTTTTGCCAATAAATCCAGTTATCTTACCAGCAGGAGCAGAAAATGAAATATTTTTTAGTACATTTTTACTACCAAAACTTTTGTTAAGATTAGTGATTTTAAGCATATTTTAATACCTCCTTAAGTTAAATTTTACTCTAAAAATAGATGTAAACAAATAAAAAAAGTTTTCTAATCAAAGAAAACTTTTTAAACATATTATACATTACCATAGATGAAGAAAGTTACAGGCTTATGATCTTTTATTGCATAAAAACAAGATGATTTCTTCATAGCTTTTCGTTTTAATCCTTTATGTTCATAAAATTTATATGCACAACCAGTATCTGTATGCAAAAAGTAGGATTTTAAGTGTTGTTTCTTCAAGTATATTTCAAACTGATGATATAACTTGCTACCTATACCATATCCACGAAATTCTGGACTGACAACAAATAAATTCAATTCAGCATCATAATTCTTGGGAAGTTTTTCTTCCAGTGTTTGTAAAATTTGTTCTTCACCTTCCCAATTTTGTACAACTTCTTCTTGAGGAATAAAAAATTGCTTTATTTTTAGCCAGATACTACGCATAATTACGTTCCAATTGCGATGTTCTTTTTGTAAATTTGCTGCTATAAGAACTCCAGCAACCTTTCCATCAACTGTAGCAACACGAGCGTAACTTGCATTAGTCATACATTCTAGAAAATACATTCTACTTTCTAGTAGTTCATCATTCTCGCCATCAAAATTCCAAGTCTTATTCAATATCTGGGCTATATCACCTTCATCAGACTCATTTAATGGACGAATTTTTATCATTATAAATCTCTCCTTACCCTTGAATAATATTACTCTAACATTGATAACGTTTTTAATTCAAGAATAAGAAATACTTTTATTTAATTTCTTTAGGAATTCTTTTAATTTTGACTATACTTTGTTTACAATTTTTATGTATGCTATACTTATAGCAAGAAAGGGATGATTAATATGCTACTTAATTTATTAGGCTTTGTATTATTACTTATGACTAGTGTCGTTTTAGGAATTTTGGTATGGAATACTCGTATAAATCAACCAAGTCAAGTGACTGTGCGCATTAAGGATAATAATTATGATTCTAAAAAATAAATATTATATAAAAAAACAGGTAATGAGTTAAAAATCATTACCTGTTTCTTATTTAATCTTATTTAACAGCGTCTTTCAAAGATTTACCTGGCTTAAATGCAGGAACTTTGCTTGCTGGAATTTCGATTTCTTCTCCTGTTTGTGGGTTGCGACCCTTACGAGCTGCACGTTCACGTACTTCGAAGTTACCAAAACCGATTAATTGTACCTTTTCACCGCCAACTAATGCGTCTTGAATTGTTTCAAAAACTGCGTCAACAGCAACTGTTGCATCTTTCTTAGTTAAACCTGTCTTTTCTGCAACGCGTTCAATCAATGCTGCTTTGTTTGCCATGTATTCCACCTCCTCAGAGAATGTCATACTCAAATCACAAAATGTAATTTAGTATCCTTTACTAGGATAGCATAGAAAGCCTATGATATCAATGTTTTTGAATTATTTGTATAATAATAATTATTTTCTTCTGCGTTCAATGATATGAATTGGAGTACCTTCAAAGTCAAAAGCTTCACGAATTTGATTTTCTAAGAATCGTTCATATGAAAAATGCATTAATTCTGGATCATTTACGAAAATTACAAATGTAGGTGGCTTAATTGCTACTTGAGTTGCATAGTAAATTCTTAATCTCTTACCATTATCTGTTGGTGTTGGATTATGTGCAATTGCATCCATTACAACATCATTTAGAACAGCAGATGAGATACGTTGTTCATGATTATCATTTACACGCTTAATTAACTCAGGAAGTTTATCAAGTCGTTGCTTTGTTTTAGCAGATACAAAAACAATTGGAGCATAACTTAGATATTGGAATTCTTGTCTAATAAGATTTTCAAAGTCAGACATTGTTTTGTTGTCTTTTTTCAAAGTATCCCATTTATTAACAACAATAACAATTGCTCGTCCAGCTTCATGAGCATATCCAGCTACGTGTTTATCTTGTTCACGAATACCTTCTTCAGCATTTAATACCACACATACCACATCAGATCTATCAATAGCACGCATAGCACGTAAAACTGAATATTTTTCAGTATTTTCGTAAACTTTACCTTTCTTTCGAATACCAGCTGTATCAATCATAGTATACTTTGTACCATCTTCAGTTTCAAAGCGAGTGTCAATTGCATCTCGAGTTGTACCTTCAATGTTTGAAACAATAACTCGATTTTCACCTAAAATAGCATTAACTAATGAAGATTTACCAACATTTGGACGTCCAATAAAACTAAATTTAATGGAATCATCTTCTTCGTTAGTTGCATCTTTAGGAAATTCTTTAATAATTTTATCAAGTAAATCACCAGTACCAATACCGTGAGTACCAGCAACTGGAATTGGTTCACCAAAACCAAGTGAGTAAAAGTCGTAAATATCAGCTCTTAATTCAGGATTATCTACCTTATTAACGGCTAGAACTACTGGTTTATCGGTACGATATAAAATCCTTGCAACCTTTTCGTCTGCATCTGTAACTCCTTCTTTAACACTAACTACAAAGATAATTACATCAGCTTCTTCGATTGCGATTTCTGCTTGCTCAGTAATTTGAGTTAAAAATGGTTCATCACCAATATCGATACCACCTGTATCAATTAAGTTGAAAGGATGTCCCAACCATTCAGTACGAGCATAAATTCTATCTCTTGTAACACCAGGTGTATCTTCAACAATAGAAATTCTCTCCCCGGCTAATCGATTAAAAATTGTTGATTTTCCAACGTTAGGTCTACCAACAATTGCTACTACTGGATTTGCCATCTAATTCGCCTCCTATATTCTATAATCATTAAAAAAGAGCGGAAAGTAATTCCACTCTCTAAGTTAAAAGTTAATTTTTAACAAATTATTGCTCGTCTTTTAATTGGTCACCAACAATGTCACCCAAAGTAAATCCTGTATCTTCTTCAGGAATTTCTACTTTTTCTTCCTTCTTAGGAGCTGCTTCTTTCTTTTCAACTGCTGGTTTTTCTTGTAATGCTTTAATAGATAAAGCTAGACGATGATCTGCTGCGTCAACGCTCAATACTTTAACTTGAACTTTTTCGCCAGAAGTTAATACTTCGTTAGGTGTAGCAATGTGCTTGTGTGAGATTTGAGAAATGTGTACTAAACCTTCAACACCTGGTAATACTTCAACAAATGCACCGAAACTTGTAAGACGCTTAACTGTACCTTCAAGAACGTCACCTTCAGCAACTTGTTCAGGAACTTGTTCCCATGGTTCAGGTAATGTTTGCTTGATAGATAGAGAAATTCTACCTTTTTCTGCGTCTACAGAAAGAACCTTAACTTTAACTTCTTGTCCAACTTTCAATGCATCAGCAGGTTTGTTTACACGTTCGTAAGAAATTTCAGAAACGTGAACTAAACCATCAACACCACCAAGGTCAATAAATGCACCAAAGTTTGTTAAACGAGCTACCTTACCTTCAACTACGTCACCAGCAACAAGTTTTTCCATAACAGCTTGACGCTTAGCTTCACGTTCAGCTTGTACTAATTCTTTACGAGATAAGATTAAGCGGTTATCACTTGGTTCGATTTCAACAATCTTAAGTTCAAGTTCTTGACCTTTAAATTGGTTTAAATCTTCAACAAAGTGGTCAGATACCATTGATGCAGGTACAAAACCACGAACACCAGCATCAACAACTAAACCACCCTTTACAACTTGTGTAACAGGAGCCTTGATAGTTTCGCCAGCTTTGAACTTATCTTCAATTTCGTTCCACACTCTACGTGCTTCTAAACGACGTTGAGACAATAAGTAGCTTCCACCTTCTTTATCTGACCCAATGCGAGCAATAACAACTAAATCTAACATGTCACCAGCTTTGTATGTGTCAGCAACTTTATCAGCATTTACGCTTAATTCACGTACAGGTACAACACCTTCTACACCAGTGTTTTCGATACCAACGATAACTTGGTTAGATTCATCAATTGTTAATACTTCACCTTTAACAACGTCTCCAACTTTAACTTCTTTAACGCTGTTCAAAGCTTCTTCTAATAAGTTTGCTTCTGTTTCACTCATGGACAATGTCCTCCTTAACGACTATAACTATACATGTTATTTTAACTTAAATTAATAGCAAATTCCAGTCAAAATACACGATTTGTGACGTTTTGTTAGCACAAAACATCTTTACTTATTATTATATCACTATCTTGTAATTTGAAAAATATAAAATTTAATAATTTTAAAACAAAATTGATACATTAGATTATTAATTAATATCAGTTATATCTTTGTAAAAATTTCACACATTGAGTATATACAATCTGTTATTATTTAACTAAAAAATTCATTTTTGGAAATTCTTTCTGATAAATTAAGTATATTATCATGGATAAGGTGGATTGTTTTTAGAAATTCAGCATCCTCTTTACCAGTAGGATCATCTAGTCCCCAATCTTCCCTGTATTTGCATGGTATTACGGGACAATCAACATTGCAGCCCATTGTAATTATTATATCTACTTGTGGTAGCTCAGATAATAACTTGGAAGACTGTGTTTCTTCCATATCAATTTGATATATTTCTTTTATTAAACGAACTGCATCCTGGTTAATTTGAGGTACTGTCTCAGTTCCAGCAGAAAAACTTTCAAAAACATCTGCAGCGAGATATTTACCTAAAGCTTCTGCTATTTGACTACGACAAGAATTATGAACACATATAAATGCTACTTTAGGTTTCTTCATAGTAAATACCACCTTTCAATAATATTTTACAATAAAAAATAGAGAACTTGAAATAGTTTATTCAAGTCCTCCAATTTTTATTATTTAATAATATTGTTTAATTCTTGACCTTCAGCTTTTTGCCATTGATCACTGTAGAAATAGTTATTAATTTTGTAATTATTATTCTTATTAACTTTATCTTTACCATCTAAAAATGGTTTAACTGATTTATCCACGGTTAACCAACCATGCCAACCTAAGTGGATAGTATCTTGCATAAAGTATGGCTTGCCGCCATCATTACTTAAATCAAGGATATTATTAAATCCTTGTTCACGTAATTGGTAAGTAACTTTCTTATCAAATTGACGAAGCATACTCTTGGATAATCCTGTATAGTTAGACCATTTTTCATTAACTGGTGGGATTATAAAGAGAACATCATTATTATTTTCAGCGAATTGGTTCAATACCAATTGGAAATCTCCAAATTCTGGTGAAGATACGTAGTCAAAGTTACTTTGTTCACCCTTTAAACGTTTATACTTATCTTTTAGCTCTCGATTCCAAAACTTATTAGAAATACCAAAATCATTGTTAGTAGTTGCTTTCTCACCTAACTTAGTTGCTAAAGATTCAAGCTCTGCGTTGTCTTCTTTAGCTGGTAGTTTCTTACTAGCTTTCTTAATTTTCTTAACCCTATTTTTTAAAGAAAGAGTTGAGAAAAATTGATCTTCATGAGTTAACTGATTATATTTCAAATCAAGATAAGTTTTTTGAGTAGCTGAAAGTTTTTTACCATTAGCAATTTGTTCAATACAATCTTTCAAAAAAGAATCTGAATGATTTTTTTGTATTTTTAACAATCTTTGCGCAGCATATCTATCCATTTTAGAATTATTTGCTTGTCTTAACCAAGTAACAGCTTCTAAATTTGAATAGTACATAGAGAAAGCAGCAGGATTTATTCCTTGCTTAACAAACCATTGTGGAGAAATAATGAAAACAACTTTTTTATTTTTTAATTCATTATTAACACCTTGCATTCCCCAGAATTGTGTTAATGATTGTGAACCAGCTGCTCCCAGTAAAAATGGTTGATAATCTCGATGATATCTCAAAGCCATTGATGCTGGATGGAAGGCATCCATACGGGATAACTCTGAAGAACCCATAAAAGGTACATAATTTTGTTCAAAGGCTGCTTTTTTTACAGCAGTTCCTTTGAAAATATTATTTGATTGTGACAAAGAAGCTTCATGAATTTCTTCAGAATCTGGTTTGGTAAAGTTAAATGGTGTTACTAAAACTACTGCCAATAAGACTGCTGCTAATACTAGTGGTCCAAATATTAGAAATAGTTTTTTCTTCATGATTAGTTATTTTCAACCTTTGCAATAATTTTATTAGGTGTATCCCATTCGCTACGTTCAAATTCAGAAACAGGTACATCAACACCTAATTGTGTTTGCAATTCTAACAACAATTGAACAGTTGCCATTGAGTCTAATAAACCTGTTTCAAACAAGTTTACATCTAAGTCTTTCTTTACTTCGTCACTACCTGTTAAGTCTTCTAAAATATCTAAAACTGTATCTTTCATTTTTTAAAACCTCTTTCAAATTATTTATTCATAAAAAATAGTTCATTTAAAAATCCTGAGAAAATTAAGAAACTAAAACAAACAACATTGAATGTTAGGAACATTGCAAAGTATTCAGTGAATTTATTACTTGGAATTGACTTGCGATGTTTCTTTTTAAATCTTAGCCAAGCATCATTAATAATGATTGCACACGCATGGAAAATACCATAAACAATATAGTACCAGGTTACACCATGCCAGAATCCCATAATTAAGAATAAAGTTAGGTAACCAATGTTGGCCATTGCTATCCTACTTTTAACAAGTTTATTCTTCATCATGAAGAAAACTAGTCTCATATAAATGTAATCACGGAACCAAAATGATAAGGTCATATGCCATCTATTCCAGAAATCTTTAATATTCTTGGACTTAAATGGTTGATTAAAGTTCATAGGGGTCTCATATCCCATGATGTAACTTGTACCAACTGCAAATAAACTGTATCCTGCAAAGTCAAAGAATAAGTCCATACTCCATACATACATATAAGCAACTAACCACCAAGAAATCCCACCGTGACTAAGAGCATGAATTTTCACTATTGGCAATAAGTATGATCCCCAGAAATAAGCTAACAAGAATTTATATAGGAATCCTAAGAAGATATAATGCACACCTTTTTCTAAAAGTGATAGGTATTTATCTCTTTCTGGGACGGCATCGTAATCTTTTTTAAATCTTCTAAAACGATCAATAGGACCTGAAGAGATTGTTGGGAAAAATAAAAGAAAATGCAATGTTTCCCATAACCCTAATTCTTTGATAATTCCATCTCTGGTTTCCATAATCATACCAACAGTTTTGAAGGTTAAGTAACTAATACCTAAAAATCCAATGATTGATTCCTTACCTGCATCTATTGCAGGTGTTATTTTTACAATAACTAGTGGCAGAATAGATAAAATAACTGCTAAAACAAAGATAACACCACTATTTTTCTTTTTCCGATAATTGAAATAACCAAAAGTTAGTATCATTTCATAAATGATGTAACAGATCAACATTAACCCTTGCCACCATTTATCACCGCCAAAGGTTAATACTAGAAAAGCAAGTGTTACCAGAGTTTCATACCATCTAAAGCGACGACCATATAATATGCCTATCATTATTGGTAATAAAGCGACTGCTAAGTAACCAAAATAAGTTGGGTTTTGATATGGTTGCAAATTTAACATTATTTATTGACCTCTTTCATTAAAGACTTACGATCAATTTTACCATTATTTGTTAATGGTAATGAATCTACATAGATAAATCTTTGAGGCATCATATAGCTCATCATTGTTTCATTTAATTCTTTTTTGATTGCTTGAGTTAATTTGAATTCATCTTCAAAATTATTTTCTTTAGCTACGACATAAGCAATCAATTGTTGAACTTTATGATTTTTATCGTATTTTGGAACAGTTGTTGCTTGAGAGACCAAGCTAACTCTATCGAGATGATGATCAACATCTTCAAGTTCGATACGGAATCCATGTAACTTAACTTGGAAATCGATACGACCCTTGTATAACAATTGACCATTCTCATCAAATTGCCCTAAATCTCCAGTACGATAAGCTTTTTGACCTTGGAAATCAATAAACGCTGCTTGAGTTTTTTCAGGATTATTGATATATCCTTTAGATACACTTGGTCCTAAAATAACAATTTCTCCAGCTTCTCCTGCAGCAACTTCTTTTAAGTTATCATCTAGCAATACAATCTTTGTATCATCTTTTGTTATACCAATTGGTAAACGTGGATAATCATTTAAAACCTGTTCTGTTATCTCAACTTGTGTAACAGCGACTGTCGTTTCAGTTGGACCGTAAGTATTAAAGATATGTCCATTAGGGAAGCGAGTGTGCAAGTTTTGTGCTGTCTGATGAGTTAATTCTTCACCACAGAATAGAAAATGTGTTAATTCTGGTAAATTTTCTTCATTAAATGCTGGATTTAACAAGCATAGATCCATGAAAGAAGGTGTTGAAACCCATTCATTAGCATGTAACTTTGGTAAAGTAGCAAATAATTCTTTAAAATTATCGGTTGTTTCTTTAGGAAGAACTGATAATTTTCCACCTCTAGTAAGAGTTGGATATAAGTCCATTACTGACAAATCAAAGGAATATGGAGGTTGAGAAATGCAGTTTACATCTTCTTTAATTCCAAAGTCTTTTTCCATCCAATCTAAGAAACTTAACAAATTATCATGGCTAATTTGTACACCCTTAGGTACACCAGTTGTACCAGATGTGAAGATAATATAGAAATTATCGTCTCCACTAACATATTTGTCTTCATTTATTACTACGTCGCCATTTGAAAAGATATCTTCTAACTTAGCTTGATCTACAATTGGTAAACTTTCAAGGCCGTTAAAACCTTCTGGAAGTTCTTCAACAGCAATACATGCAGCTGGTTTAGCGATGTCATTGATAACATTTAATCTTTCTACTGGTGAATGTGTATCAACAGGAATATAAGCATAACCAGCTTTAACAATTCCTAAAAATGTAGCAATCATATTAAAGTCTTGTCCACCAAAAACCATAATTGGATTTTTAGTATCTAAGTTTAACTGATTTAAATATGTAGCTAATTTATCAGAATAATTTTTTAAATCAGCATAAGTATTTGTAGTGCCTAGATAGTCATAGGCGATTTTATTGGGAGAGGTAGTTCCCCAATTATCAATCTTTTTAATAATATTCATTAATATATCTCCTAACTAAAATTCGTTATAGATGAAGTGTGGTTGATCGATACCACTATAACTGTATAGGTAAACTAATGCTGCTAAAATTAAAAAGTAAAAGATGGTTCTACCTACAAATTTAACTGCATCTTTTTGCATTAGCTCTCCTAATCTCTCTCGCATTCCCCTCATACCTCCCTAAAATCAAGGATAAGACAAATTTTAACTTTTGTCTTTTCAATTAATAAGATTACAACTTTTACAGAAATATTACAACACTATAATTCTTAAAATTATCTTATGTTTATAGGATAGTATTTATAATATTGACAATCAATTAATAATTGTTAACTTAATCTTTTTTCAATAAATTATTCTCGACTTTTGTCATTTTATCAATGAAACTACGTGCTTTTACATAGATACCTACTTGGTTATCATAAATCTCATTTAATGTTAATTTTAACCTTTTTTTAGTATCTGCATTAACTTTAATTGAGTTAAGATAGTTTAAATCTACAATACTAAATTTGCGTAAATAATACATTGTCCTTTGATCTAAATTTAACCTATTCTTATCCATATACCAGTGTTTTCGACATAAAATACCACCATAACTTTCAGAATAATCAAATTGACTTTGAGTCTCTCCACAAATAACGCAAGATCGCCAATTAGGCTGTACACCAAATTTCCCTAATAATTGGACTTCTATAATATTAGTAATAATTTGAGCATCAAATCCATCGTTGATTAAGCTTAAAGCTTTCAATACTTTCTCAAACCATAAAGTATTGGTTACATCAATAGAATCTTCAAAAGCAGCTTTAACAAGTTCTAAAATATAAGTTGCATAGGCATTTAAAATAATATCCTGGTTAATACTTTGAAATTGATCAATACCCTTTGTTGCGGTTATAAAAGATAGTCCTTCACTATTAATACTTCCTATGTATGTTCCATGCGTAAATGGCAAAATTGCTGCTCCCAATTTAAATCCACGCTTTCTAACGCCTCTAACAAAGAAAGTTTTGAATCCATACTTATCGGTAAACATAGTAACAAGCATATCTCGTTCACGATAATTTTTTCTTTTAGTAACAATTGCCGAAAATTCCACATTCTTGTAAATCATATTTTCATGCACCTACTTACAAAAAAAGCGAAGAAGATTTTCTTCAACGCCTTATTATGTTAATTATTAATAATCATCTTGTTTATAGCCAAGTGCTTGTAAATCTACTTGTCTATCTTTCCAGTTGGGTTGTACTTTAACCCATAATTCTAAATAGACTTTATCACCAAGCATTAATTCAATATCTTTACGTGCTTTAACACCAATTTGTTTAAGCATCTTACCACCTTTCCCGATGATAATACCCTTTTGACTGTTTCTTTCTACTACAATTGTAGCTTGAACTAAAACTTTTTCATCATCTTCGCGATGGATTCTATCTACAACAACAGCTACTGAGTGAGGTACTTCTTCACGTGTCAATTCTAAGACTTTTTCACGAATCAATTCACCAGCGATAAATCTTTCAGGATGATCAGTAATTTGATCAGCAGGATAGTACTGTGGACCTTCAGGTACAGTATTTACCAAAGATTCAATTAATTCTGGGCAGTTATTTCCTTCCAAAGCAGAAATAGGAAATACTTCTGCATAGTCCAAAGTATTGCGATAGTCATCCATTATTTGTAATAACTTATCTGGATGAATTTGATCAATCTTATTTATTACTAAATAAATAGGTTTTTTAACATTCTTCAAACGTTCAATGATGAAATCATCACCACGACCACGTTTTTGAGTTGCATTTACCATGAATAATACGGCATCAACTTCATTTAAAGTGGATAATGCAGATTCTACCATGAAGTCACCTAAACGACTGTGTGGCTTATGAATACCAGGTGTATCAATGAAAACAATTTGTGCATTGTCTTCTGTGTAGATTCCTTGAATTTTATTTCTAGTTGTTTGAGCTTTATCACTCATAATTGCAATTTTTTGCCCAACTACTCGATTTAAAAAGGTAGATTTACCAACATTAGGTCTACCTAAAATTGCTACAAATCCAGAATGAAAATTATTTTGCATTAATTAAAAGTCCTTTCAAAATGTTAATATCCAAAAATATATTCGTGGTAGAAAGATCATAGCTGCTACTAAAGTCGCAAAAATAGCTATTATCAAAACAGCTGCTGCTCCCATATCCTTAGCTTTTTTAGCTAACTTATTGGGTTTTAGATCAGTAGCTAAATCTACTACATTTTCAATCGCAGAATTAATTATTTCTGCTGTCAAAACTAAAGTAGCGCTAAGTAGTAACCACAACCACTCTACAATCGAAACTTTAAAAAATAAGCCTCCAATGATAACCATACATAAAGCAAAAACATCAAATCTGAAGTTACGTTCTTCATTAAAGACGGTTTGAACCCCTTTAATGGCATAAGTTAGTGATTTGATAAAACGACGATTCTTCCATTTAGTTACGTATTTCTTTTTATCTTTTGAGACCATAGGCATCTAAAATATCTCTCTGTAATTTGAACATAACTTTTTCGTCTTCAGCTTTCATATGATCATATCCATTTAAATGGAGGAAACCATGGACAGTTAAGAAACCAAGTTCACGATCTTCTGAATGACCTAAATATTCAGCTTGTTCTTTCACTTTATCCATTGAGATCATCATATCACCGATGTTTTTAGGCTCTTCAAAATCTACATCGTCTGGTAAAATAATTGGAAGTTCATCAGGATCATCTTCCTCGATTGCAAAACTAATTACGTCTGTTGCTTTATCTACACCACGATATTTTAGATTTATCTCATGAATTTGTTCATTATTCATAAGAGTTACAGACATTTCTGTATCTTCTGGAAGTTCAAGATATTTTCCAGAAAACTCTAAAACATCCTTAACCAACTGAATTTTTTCAGCAGGTACACTATTAGTATCATCAAAAATTTCTAAATCCATTTATACCTTCCTTAGTTAATTATTGTTTTCATATGCACGGATAATTTCGGACACTACTGGGTGACGAACAACGTCATTAGCGTCAAAATTAACAAAAGCGATATGTGGTAAACCTTTTAAGCGATTCTCTGCATCTACTAAACCACTTTGACTATGTCCCTTTGGTAAATCGATTTGAGAAGCATCACCATTGACAATCATTTTAGAACCAAAACCTAAACGTGTTAAGAACATTTTCATTTGTGCTCTAGTAGTATTTTGAGCTTCGTCTAAAATTACAAATGCTTTATCTAAAGTACGACCACGCATGTAAGCTAGGGGTGCAATTTCAATAACGCCTCTTTCTATAAGACGTTCAACATGTTCTGCACCTAAAATTGAATTCAACGCATCATATATTGGGCGAAGATAAGGATCAACTTTTTCTTTTAAATCTCCAGGCAAGAAACCGAGTGATTCTCCTGCTTCCACAGCTGGTCTAGTTAAAATTAATCTATCTACTTCACGACGTTTTAATGCTGCTACTGCCATTACAACAGCTAAGTAAGTTTTACCAGTTCCGGCTGGTCCAATACCAAAGGTTAAATCATTATTTTTAATCATTTGTACATACTGACGTTGACTATAATTCTTTACCCTAATAGGTCGTCCAGCACGATCTTTCAATAATGTATTACTATATAAATCTTGGAAATATTCTAATGTTCCTTTTTCAGCCATTTTTACTGCAGAAACGATATCGGCTTCACTCAGATTTATCCCTTGATTTAATAATTTCACTAGCTCACTTAATATTTCTTGAGTTTCAATAACATCTTCTTGATTACCAGAAATTTTTATATAATCACCAAACGGGTTAATGGTTACATTTTTACTTTCTTCAAGGAGTTTTAAATAGCTATCATTTATTCCAAATAAAGCAGGTGCAATATTGGCATTTTTAAGATAAAAATCTTTTTCTACAACTTGTGATTCAGACAAGCCAAATCCCCCTTATAAAATACATATATATCGTTAATATAGCATACTTTAAAGATTAGGGCTAGATATTTATTCTTATAAAATTTTACTAAAGATAGACTATGTATTTATTATTTTTAACTAATCTGTAATTTATCATTGTCCAATCTTATCGTATAATTACTAACATACGAAACTTTATGGGAGTTAATGAACTATGAAAGATTATAAAAAAATTCTATTATCTCGAATAGATTTAAAAATCCTATACCTTATAATTATTATCCTATTTTCAATATTAACATTCAGAACTATTCACTATATTCGTCAGGTACCACTGATCAGTAAAGCAATTATATATCATTCTTATAACACATCTAGCAAAAACCTAGGTACTTTAAATATGGGCGATCGTGTTACAGTTCTTTCAACTAAATATCATTGGAAAAAGGTCAAAACTTCAGAGGGAGAAGTTGGTTGGATTCAAGATTGGAACTTTCAACAACAAAATAAAATTACTAGTTTATCAGATGCTACTATCGTAATCGATGCTGGACATGGTGGCTCTGATTCGGGTGCCCTATCTCGTACAAATAAAAATGAAAAGACTTATACGCTTATCTATGCTAAAAAATTAGCAGAAAGATTAAGAAAAGCTGGGGCGATGGTCTATATGACTCGAGATGATGACAGTTTTGTGAGTTTAAATAGTCGACCACAACTAGCAGAAAATCTACATGCGGATGCTTTTATTAGTATTCATTTTGACTCTGCACCTGAAAATAACATGGGGTCAGGATATACCACTTACTATTACCATAAGAAGACATCTTTAAGATTAGCACAAGACATCAACAGTAAGTTAAAATACTTAAAATTAGAAAATCGTGGGGTTGAATTTGGTGATTTTCTTGTAATTCGTGAAAATACTGTACCAGCAGTTTTACTTGAAATGGGATATATTAATTCAGATAGAGATTTCGAAAGAATTACTTCTACTAGTTATCAAGATAGTGTTGCTGATGATATTAAACAAGGATTAGATACATATTTTGATCAAAACTAAAAAGTCAAAGAATATCAAAATTGGTATTCTTTGACTTTTATTTTTACATTATTAATGATTACGTTCTTCAATAATATTCATAATTTCATTAACAACTTCATCAATTGTTAACGGTGTTGTGTCAACCTTAACAGCATCTTTAGCTTGAACTAATGGAGAAATCTTGCGATGAGAATCTTTATAGTCTCTTTCAGCAATTTCTTTTTCAAGCACTTCTAACGGTGTATCAATACCCTTAGCAACATTTTCTTTATATCTTCTTAATGCTCTTTGTTCAACACTAGCAACTAAGAAGATTTTTACTTCAGCATTTGGTAATACTGTTGTACCAATATCACGACCGTCCATAACAATACCACCGTTATCAGCAATTTCTTGTTGGCGATGAGTTAAGTCTTGTCTAACACTTGGTTGTGCCGAAACTAACGATACATTATTAGTAATTTCTGGAGTACGAATAATTTGTGTAACTTCTTCTCCATTAACAAAAACTTTTTGTTCAGGTTCAGCCGGTACAAATTCCAATTTGAAATCTTGTAATAAGTCCTTTAAAGCTGCGTCATCATCTAATGTAATATTTGCCTTTAATGCAGCATAAGTCACAGCACGATACATAGCTCCAGTATCACAATAAATATATCCTAATTTCTTAGCTACTAATTTAGCTACAGTACTCTTACCAGCAGAGGCAGGTCCATCAATTGCTATTTGTAGTTTTTTAACCACTTAATTCCAACTCCAATATTTGTTCTTTTTATTATTTAACACGTACTTGTTGTCCAGGGTTTAAGTTTGAGCCCATACCTGGATTTAATTGTAATAATTGATCAACAGTTAGACCATTATTAACAGCTACTCGATAAATTCCTTGTCCAGAAGAAATTGTTACGTATTTAGCTTCGCTATTGCTAGAGCTAGAAGAACTACTAGATTCACTAACAGTACTTTCTTGACTATCAGTAGTAGTTGTATCTTCAGTTGCATCTACGCTTTTAACAGATGATTTATCTTTGGTATTACTTTTCTTTTTCTTACTAGTAGCAGTTTTTTCCTTCACACTAGCCTTTTTACTTGTAACCACTGTATTAATTTGAGAGCTACTAGCAGGCTTAGATTCAGATTTCTGTGATACAAAATACAATGCAATTGTTCCAATAATTATCACTATAAAAATGATTAGAAGTGATGTTGTCAACATTGTATTATTTTTGGCATTTCTACGATTTGCTGTTCGTGAATAGTTACCCTGTTCATCACGATCTTCTTCAAATGTCTTTTCCCAAGGTTTTTCATCATTTTTATTATTCATTCATCCCGCCTCCTCACATATACCAACAATCATTTTACCATAACTTATCAATAAAAATGCTTTAAGTTCTAAAAATTTCATCAATTATTTTATAAAATTCTTCAATCTTTAGAGATTTTTGTTCATTTTTATCAAAAATTAACCCTAGTTCTTCTAATGGTAAATCATCATTTAGTTTTTGGCAACATAATTCATGATGGTCAATTTTTTTATCATCTTCAAAATAATCTAAAATATACTGCCTTCTACATTCTTTAGTATCAACATACTGTAGCATTTGCTGCAATGAATTAAACTTTTGTCGTTTCCTCTGCAAGAAAAAAGATTGTAATTCTTCTTTAGATGAATATAAGTTACTTATTTTATTAAGTAATTGAATGCTTTCATTGTCTGTTTCGGCAAATTGCTGTTTATTATTTATGTAATAATCTATCATTTGATTATCTGGAATATTATTAAGGGATAATTGTTGTTGAATTCCTTCGTCTCCTTTTTGATAGAGCAAAATAGCTATACTTTGTTTACCGTCTCGTCCTGCTCTACCAATTTCTTGAATATACGATTCTAATTCTCCTGGTAAGTGATAATGAATAACGTATCTAATATTTTCTTTATTTATCCCCATTCCAAAAGCACTAGTTGCACAAATTAAATCTAACTTATTATCCAAAAATTGATGTTGAATAATAAATCTATCATTCATATCTAAATCAGCATGATATGCTGCTACTTTTAATGAAGTTTTTACTTTTATCTTTTCAGTTATCTCATTGGCTTTCTTTTTACTAGAAAAATAGATCAAGCCTGGACCTTTTATCGTATTTAATAAGTCAAACAACTTCTCTAACTTATCTTGTTCATTATTAAATTTAAAAGCACTTAAAAAAATGTTTTCCCTATCTACAGACTTTCGAACAACTTTAGTTGCTGATTGATCCAACTCTAGTCCCGACATGATTGCATTAATTGTTTGTTGCGATGCTGTTGCTGTTAAAGCTAATGTCAGTGGATTACCTAATTTTTCACGTATCTTACCTAACTCTAAATAATCCGGCCTAAAGTCTGGCCCCCATTGTGAAATACAGTGAGCTTCGTCAACTACAAACAAACTGATCTTTTGTTGTTGTAATCTTGCTAGTACTTCATTATTTTGAAACATTTCTGGAGCCAAATAAATGTACTTATATGTATGCAAATTCTGTAAAGCGTAATTTTTTTCAGAATAAGTTAAATTAGAAGTTAAAGCTAAGACTCTACGTTCACCTTGAAATCGTAATTGTTCTACTTGATCTTGGATTAATGAAAGTAACGGTGAAACAATTATAACTGTTCCATCAAGAAGTTTCCCTGTTAACTGATAACACATTGATTTACCAGTTCCAGTAGGTAAAATAGCAATTGCATCTTTTTGATCAATTAAAGCTTTAATAACTTCTTCTTGTCCTTCTTTAAAGGAAGAATATCCAAAATATTTCTTTAAATAAAATTTTAAATCATGTTCTATCATTATTTAATTTGCTCCGTTGCACTTGATATATACGAAATTTATAAAAAGGCATTTGGTGCCCTGACAATTCTAAATCCTGATATTTCCAATCATCAAGATTGTCATCAGAATATATACTTTGTAAAATACGATGATCTTCAGAAGTAAGTACTTGATGATAATCAAAATTATTCGATAAGATTGAGGCAATGATTAAATGTTCTTGTATAGTACTTTCCTTAAGTCGTCTTATTTGCTTTATTTTTTCTACTGTAAAACCTTTTTGTAATAGAGTATAAGTCTCCTCTACACTAGTCGGCAATCCCTGAGACCTTGCTACCAGATTGACAATTTTTAAAAAATTACCACCTTTTTGATTAAGGTAGTCAGCGAATTTTAAGGATAGATCAGCGATGACAATTTGAATATCAGCAGTTGCTAGCCCTGTAAATTCACTTAATTGTTCAATAGTATATCCTGGTAATCCATGTCCAACAAAGGAATTCATGAAAATATCACTTTTATCTTTAGGTTGAGATTCCAAAAAATCTAATAAGTATTCTTTAAATTGTGGTATTAATACTTTCTTTTTTTCTTGGTAGAGCCACTTTTTAATGTAAAATTGAGCCTTTAAATTCTGAGATACTACATAATATCGGCGATTTTCAAAACTTAATTCTGATAAAACTTGTATCATAAGTCGGAGAATTTCTTTCCATAGTTTCAAATCATATTTATTAAACAATTGAGGCCTATCGATAAAATAGTGTTGTTGCTTAAATTCCTCTAAAGCCTGTTGTCCTTTAATAGTTAAAAGTAATTTGTTATCTTTTTTACTTAGATAATTTTCTTCTATTAACTGTGCAATTGCTCGATCATAGTTTTTTTCATCTAATTCAGGAAAAACATTTAGATAGGATAAATAATTATATCTCAATCCCCAGTATATTGAAGAACTTGTTACTTTATTTTTAAGAATCTGGCGTAATACCGCCTGTCTCCTGGGTTGATCGATTGAAAAGAAATCCAATAATCGTAATTCTACCATCTAAAAATCACCCCTCGTATTAATATAATACGCTAAATTTTAAAATTTCCCAACTAAAATGAAAATTAGTAAATTCCATTTACAATAATAAAAGTTAAGGTAGACCTAAAAATATCTTTTAAAGTGTAAAAAAATGGTGTATACTACCATTGTAATGAAAAGAAAGGTGGTTTTTCACTGTGGTAAACAATGAAAATAATCATAAAAAGCATAAGATGATTCAATATGCTAACGGTAAATCACTTGAAGAAGTCAATGGTACCGTAGAAATTCCTAAAGGCAAGGGTTTCTGGAAAACTTTGTTTGCATACTCCGGACCTGGTGCCTTAGTCGCTGTAGGTTATATGGATCCAGGTAACTGGTCAACATCTATTACTGGTGGTCAAAACTTTCAATATCTATTGATGTCTGTTATCTTACTATCAAGTTTAATTGCCATGTTGTTACAATATATGGCTGCTAAACTGGGTATTGTAAGCCAAATGGACTTGGCTCAAGCTATTCGTGCTAGAACTAGTAAAGCATTAGGTATTGTACTTTGGATTTTAACTGAGTTGGCTATTATGGCTACTGATATTGCTGAAGTTATCGGTGCGGCAATTGCCTTGTATTTATTATTTGATATTCCATTAATAATTGCCGTATTTATTACTGTTTTTGACGTATTACTCCTTTTATTACTTACTAAAGTCGGATTTAGAAAAATCGAAGCTATTGTTGTTTGTTTGATTTTTGTTATTCTTTTTGTTTTTGTTTATCAAGTTGCTTTATCAAATCCTGACTGGGGTGGCGTATTTAAAGGATTAATTCCAACATCTGAAACTTTTGCTAAACATCCAGTTGTACATGACATGTCTCCATTAAATGGCGCTTTAGGTATTATCGGAGCAACAGTTATGCCTCATAACTTATATCTTCATTCTGCAATTTCTCAAACACGTAAGTTTGATCGTAATAATGAAGATGACATTGCTAACGCTGTTCGTTTTACAGCTTGGGATTCCAACATTCAATTAGGTTTAGCTTTTGTTGTAAACTCCCTTCTTCTTATCATGGGGGTTGCTGTTTTCAAATCTGGTGCTGTTGAAGATCCTTCATTCTTTGGATTATATCAAGCATTATCCGATACAAGCGTTATGAGTAATGGCCTTTTAGCTGCTGCTGCTAGAACTGGTATTTTATCTACTTTATTCGCAGTTGCCTTATTAGCTTCAGGTCAAAACTCCACTATTACTGGTACTTTAACTGGACAAGTTATTATGGAAGGATTTATCCATTTGAGAATGCCACTTTGGGCTAGAAGATTAATTACTCGTTTATTATCTGTAATCCCAGTACTTATCTGTGTAGCCTTAACTAGTGGTAAGAGTACAATTGAAGAACATGAAGCATTAAATAATTTAATGAATAACTCACAAGTATTCTTAGCTTTCGCCCTTCCATTCTCAATGTTACCTCTTGTTATTATGACAGGTAGCAAAGTTGAAATGGGTGAAAGATTTAAGAACAGATTATGGATTAATATCCTTGGTTGGATTTCAGTTATTTCTCTAACTTACTTAAATATGATTGGTTTGCCACAAAACCTTGAACCTTTCTTCCCAGCTGACAAAGTTGGCTTAGCACACACAGTAGCTTATATATTAATTGTGCTTATTATTGCTTTACTAATTTGGACATTAGTTGAATTACATTTAGGTAATAAACGCTTTGCAGCTGAACAAGCTAAAAAACATAATAAATAGAATCAATTAAAAAGAACTTCCGATCTTAACTGACTCAAATGGAAGTTCTTTTTTTATAGAAATAAGCAAATATGATTGTTTTTGTGTTTAATATGTGGATATTTTATTTTCAATAAATTTATAGTTGCATTGTTTTGTATTTAGATGTTGTTGATCCTCCTTCTTTTAATTAAAAAAACTCTCTTCAGAATAGACGACTTTTCTATTAATACAACTATTCCGAAGAGAGTCTGCGATTATCTTCTGTTACTTGATTTTTTATTCTAAGAAGTCCTTTAATTGCTTAGAACGCGATGGATGACGTAATTTTCTTAATGCTTTAGCTTCAATTTGACGAATACGTTCACGTGTAACACCAAACACCTTACCTACTTCTTCAAGTGTTCTTGTACGCCCATCGTCTAAACCAAAGCGTAGACGTAAAACATTTTCTTCTCTATCTGTTAATGTATCTAACACACTTTCAAGCTGTTCTTTTAGCAATTCATAAGCTGCATGTTCAGCTGGACTTGTTGCATCTTGATCTTCAATGAAATCTCCCAAATGAGAATCATCTTCTTCACCAATAGGAGTTTCCAAAGATACTGGTTCTTGAGCAATTTTTAGGATTTCACGTACCTTTTCAGTTGGCATATCCATTTCAGCACCAATTTCTTCGGGCATTGGTTCACGACCTAAATCTTGCAACATTTGGCGTTGAATTCTAATTAACTTATTGATTGTTTCAACCATGTGTACTGGAATACGGATTGTACGTGCTTGATCGGCAATAGCACGAGTAATTGCTTGTCTGATCCACCATGTTGCATATGTTGAAAATTTAAATCCTTTACGATAATCAAACTTTTCAACAGCTTTCATAAGCCCCATATTACCTTCTTGAATTAAATCCAAGAAGGACATACCACGACCTACATAACGCTTAGCAATAGAAACTACCAAACGTAAGTTAGCTTCTGCCAAACGTTGCTTAGCTTCTTGATCCCCTTCTTCAATCTTCAAAGCTAAAGCTACTTCTTCATCAGCAGTCAACAAGTTTACTCGTCCAATTTCTTTTAAGTACATACGTACGGGGTCATTAATCTTAACGCCAGATGGTGCAGAAACATCCTTATCATTTTCTGCCTTTTCTGCTTCTTTTGTAGCTGCCTTCAAACTGTGAGCACTTGGTTCACCATTTTCATCAACAACAGAAATCCCTCTATCTTCAATAGAACCAATTAATTGATCCATTTGATCTGCATCCAACTTAAATGGTGTAACTAACTTATCTGTAAGTACCTTATAATTAACTTGTTTTTGTGGCTTATATTCACGAATTAAATCACGTAAAGCTTTTGTGAATGCAGGGTTATTTTTTAAAATTTCTTTTGCCAAGATAAATTCCTCCTATATTGTTAATGACTTAGCATTTTGTTGTTCTTTTAATAAAGAAATCAAGTCCATTGTTAGCTTGGTTATTTTTGCCGTGTCATTTTGACGTTTTGCTTCTAACATTTCAGTTTGAACTTTTTTTATTTTATCCTCTAATGGTGTTTGGCTCATTATCAAACTCAAACAATCATTAATTTCTTGCTCACTTACCTCATCAGCATAGTCACCCATCTCCAATGTAACTACAACTTGGCGTAATCCATCTTCATTGATAAAATCTAAGAAATCAGCAACTTCATACTCATCATGCGTGTCAAAATATGCTTCACTCAGATTATAGATGACTTGATAGTTTTCATGAATAAAATTGAAATCTGGTATACCATTAATTCTCAACCAAACATTTTTATCATGTAACATTCGATATAATAATAAGCGTTCTGCTTTCTCTGCCTTTGAAAAATGTTGTACTTCATTTTTTTGGATGACTGTCCTAGGTATTTGCTGAGCCTGATAACTCTGTTCCTCTTGCTTTTCAGCTCTTTGAGCAAATATTTTCTCATGAATTTGTCTAAGTTGTGAGTCTAAATTTTCTTTGGCAACATTAAACCTTTGTGCTAAACGATTCAGGTATAAGTCTTGTTCCAAAGAATCTCTAACTTTTGCTATTTCTTGTAAAATATCACGAATGTATTCTAGTTGATCATTTTCATTATTTAGATTCTTATCTTGTTCGTAATAGCTTAGATAAAAATCTAATGGACTTTTACGATCATTTCGAGCTAATTCAACAAACTTCTCACTACCATACTTTTTTGTAAATTCATCAGGATCTAGTTTTTCAGGAATTTTGATAACTTCTAAGCTAAATTTTCCAGTTGGTTCAATGATTTCTAAGGCACGTTTAGTTGCATTTTGTCCTGCGTTATCGCCATCATAACAAATTACCAAATGCGAAGTTACCCGATCTAAAGCTTGGATTTGTTCATCAGTTAAACTCGTTCCCATAGATGCTATTCCATTTTTGACACCAGATCGATAAGCTGCTATTACATCCATAAAACCTTCAAATAAAATTGCTTCTTTTTCACGTCGAATAATACCTTTTGCTTTATCAAAATTGAATAAAACTTTACGTTTATTAAAAATAGCAGTTTCTGGAGAATTCAAATACTTAGGAGCATCATCTCTTTTCTCTAACAATCTTCCTGAATAAGCAATCGTTTGTCCAGATGTGTCTCGAATAGGAAACATTACCCTACCATTAAATCTTTCTACAAGCTCTGTACTTTGTCTTTCAATAAAAAGACCTGATTTTCGCAAAATCTGATAATCATACAATTTTTGCTCCTTAAAAAAGGCTTCTAAAATATCATTTTCAGGGGCAAATCCTATCTCAAATTCTTCGATTAAATCATCATTAATACCACGTTTATGCAGATATTCTAAAGCAGGTTCTCCCAACACTGTATTAACTAAAATATGGTGATATAGCTTGGTTGTTTCCTTATATAATTTCCTAATTTTACCATTTTCAGAAGTTTCATTTTGATTTTCAGAATTATCTATGGAAATTCCTAAATCATAATTTGCCAATTCAGCAACTCTTTGAACTGATTCAGGAAAAGATAGTCCCTCTAATTCCATAATGAACTTAAAAACATTTCCACCACGGTGACAAGAGAAACAATGAAAAATTTGCTTTTGCTCATTTACCGAGAATGATGGTGTCTTTTCTGAATGGAAAGGACAGATTCCAAACCAATTTTTACCGGATTTATGCAATTGTACATACTGACTAATAACATCTAAAATATTGACATTACTTCTTAGTTCGTCAATCGTTGCTTCTGGAATTAATCTCGCCAATCTAACTCACCTCACTTCAACAAAAAAGTGCGCACTACACCCACTGCGTATAGTCAAGATATATAATAAACTATTTTTATGTAAATGTAAAGCAAAATACTTTCATTAATAAAAAAGTTGAAAGGCACATAAAATCCTTCCAACTCTTATATATCATATTCATGAAAATCGTTGAGTGTATTATTTTACAATTAATTTATCTAATGATCCGAAATCTTCTGTTAACTCAGCAATCTTAACTAATTGCAATAATCTATTATTCTTAACTTTTTCATCATCTGCCATAATCATAGTAGCATCAAAGTAAGCTGTAATGCTATCTTTCAATGAACTTAAAATAGCAAATTTTTCATTCATTTCTGCATCGCCATAACCAGCCTCAACCTTAGCAAACTCATCAGCAAGAACTTTTTCAGTATCATTTTCAAACAAAGTACTGTCAATTACAGCATCGCTACCAAATTCTGGAGCTTTCTTAGCCAAACGAGTAACACGAGTTAGAGCTTCAATAACTTCTTTAAAGTTATCATCTTCTGCATGTTTACTTAAAACTTGTGCAGCTTGTAATGCTTGAATAAATGGCATATCAGCT
>ERZ1643246.754-NODE-754-length-39773-cov-4.952440_pt1 | contig 39773 bp, 35 predicted proteins | sample MGYA00579265_ERZ1643246 | MGnify/ENA primary metagenome ERZ1643246 (study PRJEB29033, sample SAMEA4952261) | chicken gut metagenome | biome: Broiler Chicken; feature: Gastrointestinal Tract; material: Caecum | place: Ireland | collected 2018 | study: Broiler...
CGCATAGTTGGCCGCATAGTTGCCTGCCAGCGCCGCTTCCTGGGATACGAAATCCACCAGATCATGAACATGCAGTACATTTCCGCAGGCAAACACACCGGGGATACTGGTCTCCAGGCTTTCATTGACCACAGGGCCGCCGGTGACAGAGCTCAGGCTGACGCCTGCGGACCGGGACAGCTCATTTTCCGGAAGCAGACCCACACTGAGCAGCAGCGTGTCACAGGAATAGGATTCCTCAGTACCGGGAATGGGCTTTTTCTGCTCATCCACCTGAGCAATGGTGACGCCCTCCACCCGCTCTTTTCCCTGAATATCCACCACCGTGTGGCTCAGTTTCAGAGGAATTCCGAAATCATCCAGGCACTGGACGATATTTCTCTTCAGGCCGCCGGAATAAGGCATCAGCTCAGCCACCACCTTTACCTTCGCCCCTTCCAGGGTCATTCGTCTGGCCATAATCAGTCCGATATCACCGGATCCCAGGATCACCACCTCCCGTCCCGGCAGATATCCTTCCATATTTACCAGCCGCTGGGCAGTTCCCGCGGAGAAAATACCCGCCGGCCGGTAGCCGGGGATATTCAGCGCGCCTCTGGACCGCTCCCGGCAGCCCATGGCCAGCACGACCGCCTTCGCCTGCACCCGGAACATGCCTTCCTGCCGGTTCATGGCCGTTACCACCTTGTCCCGGGAAATGTCCAGCACCATGGTATTCAGAAGATACGGAATCTCCCGCTGACGCACCTGACGGATAAACCGGTCGGCGTATTCCGGGCCGGTAAGCTCCTCTTTGAAGGTGTGCAGACCGAATCCATTGTGAATACACTGGTTCAGAATACCTCCCAGTTCCCGGTCCCTCTCCAAAATCAGTATTTCTCCGGCTCCCGCGTCATGGGCCGCCACCGCAGCCGCCAGTCCTGCCGGCCCGCCTCCGATAATTACCACATCCGCATACTTTTCCATTGTCAATCCTCCTCGTGCAGTCTGTCTTTATTCACACCCAGAATCAGCCGGGAATTGCCCCCGCACTTTGTGATCTGATCCATGGGTACCTTCCATTCCCTGGCAAGAATCTCCATGGTTTTCGGAGAACAGAAGCCGGCCTGACATCTTCCCATGCCTGCCCTGGTTCTCCGCTTTACCCCGTCCAGGGATCTTGCTCCCAGCGGGCGGCGGATAGCGTCGATGATCTGTCCCTCCGTCACCGTCTCACAGCGACAGATCACATTTCCGTATTCCGGGTGTCGGCGGATCAGTTCATTCCGTTCGTCATCGGGCAGGAGGAAGGGATTCACCACATCTTTTCTTGTCTCCACAAAGGTTTCTTTTTTCTCCTGATGCAGTTTCTCGGTCACCAGCTTTTCCAGAAGCTTTCCCACAGCAGGCGCACTGGAAAGTCCCGGTGATTCCATACCGGCGCAGTCAAAAAATCCCGGCGCCTCACTGACTTCTTCCACAATAAATTCGGAGCCGTCTTCATGGGCTCTCAGTCCCGCAAAAGAAGTGATCACCTGGCGCAGCGGCAGTCCGTCTACACTGCGGGCCGCTTTGACCGCCACCTCCTCCAGTCCCTGACGGGTGGTATTGGTGCCTTCTTTATCAGAAATATCCGTGGCTGTGGGGCCCACCAGAATATTTCCATGTACTGTGGGGGTCACCAGCACGCCCTTGCCGAATTTGCCCGGCAGCTGAAAAATAGTCTTATCCACAAAATCGCCGGTGCTCCGGTCCAGCAGATAGTACTCTCCCTTCCTGGGAGTAATATGAAGCTTCTTTTCACTGACCATGTTGTGGAATACATCGGCGTAAACCCCGGCCGCATTGATGACGCATCGGGTTTCATAGGTCTCTTTGTCTGTCACCAGTCGGTAGCCTTCTTTCATTTTTTCCACCTTCTTCACTTCGGTGTTAAAGAAGAATTCCACGCCGTTGGTACAGGCATTCTCCGCCAGGGCGATGGTGATTCCGAAGGGGCAGACAATGCCGCCGGTGGGCGCATAGAGCGCTGCCGTCACTTCCCGGCTCAGGTGGGGCTCCATGGCCCGCGCCTCATCTCCGGACAGAATCCGAAGGCCGGGCACCCGGTTGGCTTCCCCCTGCGCTCTCAGTTTTTCAAGCACCCCCTCGTTTTCTTTCTCAAAGCACAGCACCAGGGAGCCGTTTCTCCGGAAAGGAAAATCCAGGGTTTGGGAAAGCTCTTCCATCAATGCATTTCCCTCCACGTTCAGCCGGGCCATCAAAGATCCCGGCCGGGCGTCAAATCCCGCGTGAACAATACCGCTGTTGGCTTTTGAGGTGCCGCTGCACACATCCTCTCCTTTTTCCAGAACGCCGATTTTCAGCTTATATCTGGACAGCTCTCTTGCAGCCGCGCAGCCGGATACCCCGGCTCCGATAATCAGTACATCATACATGGCAATCTCTCCTCTTGTTCATTGTGATGGATCATTCGCAGAACGCTTTTCCATCGCATAATATGAAAAAAAGACAGGCCGAACAGCATCCCTTTGAGGGATGCCGCTCATTGCCTGTCTCCATTCTCCGCAATGCATTTTATCAGTTTCCGTCTTCTTTGGCCCAGCCGAAGGCATATTTCACAGCCTTTTCCCAGCCCTTTACCTTTTCCTGCTGCTGGGAGGGAGTAATCTGAGGCAGGAACGTCCGGTCAATGGACCAGTTTTTCCTTATCTCTTCCTGTCCGGACCAGTATCCCACTGCCAGTCCTGCCAGATAGGCGGCTCCCATGGCCGTGGTTTCCACGCAGGATGGCCGGTTCACGGGTCCCTGTACCATATCCGCCTGAGTCTGCATCAGAAAATCATTGGCGCTGGCGCCCCCGTCCACCTTCAGGGATGTGAGAGAAATCCCCGCGTCCGCCTCCATAGCCTTGATGACATCATTCACCTGATAAGCGATGGACTCCAGTGTCGCCCGGATAATATGGTATTTGTTTACCCCCCGCGTGATTCCTACAATAGTCCCCCGGGCATACTGATCCCAGTAGGGCGCGCCCAGGCCCGTAAAGGCCGGCACCACATAACAGCCGTTGGTGTCCTTTACTTTTCTGGCCATATAATCGGAATCCATGGCTGAATCAATCAGCCGCATCTCATCGCGCAGCCACTGGATGGCGGCGCCGGCCACAAAAATAGAACCTTCCAGGGCGTAATTGACTTTTCCGTCAATTCCCCAGGCAATAGTGGTCAGCAGGCCGTTTTTAGAGTAAACAGGTTTTTCCCCTGTATTCATCAGAAGGAAGCAGCCGGTTCCGTATGTATTTTTTGCCTCTCCCGGCTCAAAACAGGTCTGACCGAACAGGGCGGCCTGCTGATCTCCCGCCGCTCCTCCGATGGGAATCTCGCCCCCGAAAAACGAGGGATCCGCATAACCGTAAATACAGCTGGACGGTTTCACCTCAGGCAGCATGTTCCGGGGAATATCCAGTTCCCTCAGAATTTCCGCATCCCACTGCAGCGTATTGATATTGAACAACAGCGTCCGGGAAGCATTGGAATAGTCCGTCACATGCACCCGGCCTTTGGTGAGCTTCCAGATCAGCCAGGTTTCCACCGTTCCAAACAGCAGTTCCCCCCGCTCTGCCTGCTCCCTGGCGCCCTTTACATTGTCCAGAATCCACTTTACCTTCGTACCCGCAAAGTAGGCGTCGATCAGAAGTCCTGTTTTCTGTCGGAACATCTCCGTCAGCCCCTTCTCCTTCAGGGAATCGCAGTATTCCGATGTTCTGCGGCACTGCCAGACGATAGCCCGGTATATGGGTTCTCCCGTCACCTTGTTCCACACAATGGCGGTCTCCCGCTGATTGGTGATTCCGATGGCCGCGATATCATCCGCAGTGGCTCCAATCTTGGACATGGCCTCCACCGCCACCCCCAGCTGTGTGGACCATATCTCGTTGGCGTCGTGCTCCACCCAGCCCGGTTTTGGAAAATACTGGGTGAATTCTTTCTGGGCGACACTGCACATCTCCCCCTTTTCATTGAACAGGATACACCGATTGCTGGTGGTACCCGCATCCAGTGCCATTACATATTTTGCCATAAAAACCCTCCTTGACACGGAGACGGCACGCTCCTGCGTTCACTTGTGCCTTCGCGCAGCACACGGTAAATCCGTTCGCTGCATCGTTGCCCGTCGGATGCCCGCTGGTGCAGACACGGCGGTTGTCCTCCGGGCGTATCGCCCAAAAAGAGCAGGCTGACAGAACAGCCTGTGGCTGCCCGTTGTCAAAGCCTGCTCCCGTCTCCGCTTTCGTTTTCTTAAACTGTTATCAGTCTACCACAAACCGGGGAAAATGGCAAGAAAGATCCTCCAATTTATCAGCACCAGCTCTTTACGATCACCTGCAGATTTTCTCTGCCCTGGTACTCATCGATTTCCGGATAGTACAGTACGGAGATGGTATCCCTGTCCTGCACACTGCAGACAAATTCGTCTCCATCTCCAAAGTAAATGCCGGTCATGGCAAAACCGGCTGCATCCGCCAGCTGCATCCGAACCACATTTCTGTTTTTTCCCAGCACCCGGAGTCCGCGGGGGTGAAGCCCTTTCTGAGCGAACAACGGTTTTTCGTTTCCTTTGCCGAAAGGCTCCAGAAGCTTCATCTCCCGCACCAGATCTTTTCGTATGTAAGACAGGGGCATGGGGACATCAATGGTGATCTTTTCCACAAAGTCTTCCTCCGTCAGCCCGCATCTTTCGTTGAGCGCCCGCCGGAAAGGCTCCACATTTTCTTCCGGCAGGGAAAGCCCTGCCGCCATGGGATGCCCTCCGAATTTTGTCAGATATTCCCCACATTCACAGAGCTTCTCGTACATGGAATACGCTTCCGTAGAACGACCGGATCCCTTCACCTGTTCCTCCCCCCTGGTAAGCACAAAGGTGGGGCGGTGATATTTTTCCCGGATTCTTCCGGCGATAATTCCCGCCAGACTTTCATGGCAGTCCGGCAGAAAAATCACCAGAACGCCCTCCCGCGTCATATGCTGTTCTTCCACCTGACGGACAGCTTCCTCCACCCCCTGGGCGGTCATGTCCTTTCGGCTGTCATTGAGATTCTTCAGATCCCCCGCCAGACGGGCTGCCTCCTGCCGGTCTTCGGCACACAGAAGAGCCAGCGCCCGCCGGGCCGTGTCCAGACGGCCTCCGGCATTGAGGCAGGGGCCCAGCACGAAACCGATATGGTAAACGCCGATCTGCTCCGGTTCCAGACCATTAACCCGGATCAGCTCCTGAAGGCCCAGATTGTCTGTCTTATGAAGCCTTTTCAGCCCTTCCTTTACGATGATCCGATTCTCTCCCACCAGATCCATCACATCCCCCACCGTGGCCATGGCGGCATAGGGGAGCATCCGGTCCACCAGGTCCACTCCGGGCTTTTCTGCCCGGTACAGGGCTTCCATCACCTTCATGGCCACCACAGCCCCGCAGATTCCGGAAAATCCATAGCCGCAGTCTGCCTGTTTGGGATTCACCACCGCGTCTGCCGGCGGAAGAATTTCCCGGCGCACGCCCGCCTCCTCCACAAAGGGCACTTCATGATGATCCGTGACAATCACCGTCATTCCCAGCTCCTTTGCCAGCCGGATCTGATCGGCAGCGGAAATACCGTTGTCACAAGTGAGGATGGTATCCACGCCTTCCTCCCCCGCCTCCCGGATCAGATGCTCATTGATTCCATAGCCGTCCCGTATCCTGTGGGGAATCCGGCAGTCCACCTGCGCCCCCAGTCCCAGAAGGCTTTTATAAAGAATGTAGGTGGACATAACCCCGTCGATGTCATAATCGCCGATGACACGGATCTTCTTCCCCGCGCCGATTTTTTCACCGAGAATCTCCACCGCCCGCCTCACATCCTTCATGGCCAGCGGATCCCCCAGATCTTCTCTGGTGCCGTACAGATACTGCCGAATCGCCGTATCTCCCACGATATCCCTGTTGCGGATCAGCCTTGCGGTCACCGGATCAATGCCGAAGGTCCGGGCAATCCCCGCGAAGTCCGCCCGTTTGGCGGCCACCACCCATTTTTCCATGGTCTCTCTCCTCTCTTTTGTCTCTGCCGCAGGATTCCTCGACAGTTTTTTATTATTTTCCGAAATCCGGCAGTACCGTTAACAGGTATGCCATCCGGAAAAAAGGGAGAACCCTCTGGCCCTCCCTTTTGGTGTGTTATGATTTTTTTTCTTTCTTTTTGCCCTGTCTCGTTTTCATCACATACCACAGAGGGCCGGTGATGCATACGGAAGAATAGGCGCCGCAGACAATACCCACCATAATCGGCATGGCAAATTCCCGGATGGAAGCCACGCCCAGAAGAAACAGCACGAAAATCGTGATAAAGGTGGTCAGCGAAGTGTAAATACTTCTGGTCAGCGTCTGCGTGATACTCAGATCCACAATCTCCGCCAGATCCTGATTTTTCTTCATGGATCTCATATTCTCCCGGATACGGTCGAAAATGACGATGGTGGCGTTGATAGAGTAACCCACAATCGTCAGCATGCAGGCGATAAAGGTATTTCCCACCGAGGTTCTGGACAGTACATAAAAGGCAAATACCACCAGCACATCGTGAACCAGAGCCAGCACAGCACTGGAAGCAAAGCGGATATCCTTAAACCGCAGCCAGATATACAGCAGCATGCAGACGGTGGCGATGGCCACGGCCACCAGCGCATCACGGCGCATCTCAGAGCTTACCGTGGAGGAAATGCTCTGTGCCGTAATATCCCCTTCCACTCCAAAGTTGTCTCTTAACGCCTGATCCAGAGCTTCTCTTTCATCCACATCCAGCGCTCTGGTACGGAAATTCACCTGATTGCTTCCCGCGACCTTGGAGGCCTGAATCTCAGCGTCTCCGATCACATCCTGAATCACCGGTTTAATCTGCTGATCAATCTCTTCGATGGTGTAATCTTTCTCAAAGGTGACCGTGGTGGACGTACCTCCCTTAAACTCCAGGCTGAAGTTCAGCGGTTCGCCCTGGGTGGCCTGAAACGCCGCCATACCGGCCGGCCCCAAAAGCACCAGGATAATGGAAATCGTAAAGAAGATTTTTCTCCTCTTTACAAAATGAATGGTTTTTCTTTCTTTCTGTTTTCCGTAAAACTTCTCATCACGCAGGCCCACGGCATAGAAAGCATTGACAATCAGCCGGGAAATCACCAGGGCCGTGAACATGGACAGGACAATACCAAGAGCCAGCGTCATGGCGAAGCCCTTCACGCTTCCGGTACCCATCAGCCACAGCACGGCTGCCGCGATCAACGTGGTGATGTTGCCGTCAAGAATGGCGGACAAAGCCTTCTGGAAACCGGTTTTGATGGCGGTGCGGACGCTTCTTCCCTCGCCGACTTCCTCCCGGATTCTGGCGTAAACAATTACGTTGGCATCCACTGCCATACCAATGGACAGAATAATACCGGCAATACCCGGCAGGGTCAGAGTCAGATCAAAGGCGTTTAACATCACCAGCTCCAGACCCACATAAATAATCAGGGCGAGGGCCGCCGCCACTCCCGGCAGAGCGTAAACCACAATCATGAAAACAGCCACCAGGGCAATACCGATTCCTCCGGCAATAAGGCTGGTGGTGATGGCTGCCTGTCCCAGCTGGGCGCCCACCACATTGGAGCTCAGTTCCTCCAGTTCCACACTCAACGCACCGATTCGGATGGAGGAGGCCAGCTGACGGGCTTCCTCGATGGAGCTCATGCCGGAAATCTGTGCCTGTCCGTTGGAGATCACATTGTTTACGGTGGGAGCGCTGATGGTCTCCCCGTCATAGACAATGGCAATCCGCTTATTCAGATTTTCCTCGGTGGCTGTGGCGAATTTTTTCGCGCCCTCATCCGTGAGCGTCAGCTCCACCACATACTCTGTGGCGCCCGTGGTCTGATTCTGGACGGCGCCTCCCTCAGCGCTCTCCACATCGCTGCCCTCCAGCACCACGTTGCCCTCTTCATCCTGAAATTCCAGAGAACCGGGCTGTCCCAGTTCCTCCAGAATCTGATTGGCGTCAGAAACACCGGGAATCTCCACCGTAATCCGATCCGTTCCTTCCTGGAATACCTGAGATTCCTCACTGTAGCTGTCTACACGCTGCTGCAGTTTGTAGACCGTGTCATCCATATCTTCCTGAGAGATATCGTCTCCCACCGCCTGGTAGGTGATGCTGACACCCCCGGACAGATCCAGACCGGTTTTGATGTTCTTCGCGGAACCTGTACCAGTCTTACCGAACCCTACTGCTGAAGTGAAAGCCAGAAGGCCAATCAGGACAGCGGTAAGAATCAGCACGAGAATTCCTTGATTTTTCTTCATTTTGTTACCTCTTTTTAGTTCATATTATTCTTCTGCCATAGCTGCCTTGATCATCAGCGCGCACTCCACACGCTTCTTCTCCATCTCACAGCCCACCTCATAGACGTCATTGATTTTTCCGTGGAAATTATAGGAATTCGCTGCGCATCCGCCGCTGCAGTAGAACCGGGCAAAACAGTTTTTACAGGCATCTTTCGCATAGACGTTGCACTCTTTAAATTCTTTGCAGATCTCGGGGCGCGTAATACCCTCGTCCACATTTCCCAGCAGAAACTTTTCCTCACCTACAAACTGATGGCAGGGATACAGATCTCCCCAGGGCGTCACCGCCAGATACTCGGTTCCCGAGCCACAGCCGGAAAGACGTTTATATACACAGGGACCGCCGGTGAGATCAATCATGAAATGGAAGAAATTAAAACCTTTTCCCTCTTTATTTCTTTTTACCATCTCCCGGGCCAGCAGGTCGTACTGTTCAAAAATCCGGGGAAGGTCCTCTTTGCGCAGCGCGTAATCCGCTTCCGGGGGCGCCACCACCGGCTCCACGGAAATCTGTTTAAATCCCAGATCCGCCAGATGCAGCACATCCTGAGCAAAATCCAGATTATAATGGGTAAAGGTTCCCCGGGCATAGTACTTGTCCTGATGCCTGCTGTCCGCCCATTTCTGAAATTTCGGCACAATCAGATCATAGCTGCCCGCTCCCTTCCGGAACGGGCGCATCCGGTCGTGAACCTCTTTTCTTCCATCAATGCTCATGACCACATTTCCCATCTCACGGTTGCAGAACTCCATCACCTCATCGTTCACCAGCACGCCGTTGGTGGTCAGGGTAAAACGGAAATTCTTGTTGTGGATCTTCTCCTGTTCTCTTCCATAAGCCACCAGATCCTTAACCACCTGCCAGTTCATCAGCGGCTCTCCGCCGAAGAAATCCACTTCCAGATTCCGTCGGTTTCCGGAGTTGGCAATCAGGAAATCCAGCGCCTTTTTCCCCACCTCAAAGGACATCAGCGCCCTTCTTCCGTGGTACTCTCCCTCCTCCGCAAAGCAGTACTTACACGCCAGATTACAGTCGTGGGCGATGTGCAGGCAAAGAGCCTTCACCACAGTGGGACGGTCTTTAAAATGCTCGATGGCATTTTCATAAATATCCTCTGTAAACAGCATGCCCGCTTCCGTCAGTTCCCGAATCTCCGCCATCGCTGCCTGCACCTCATCGGCCGGAAAGTCTGCGGAAAGCTTTGCGGCGGCTTCCTCCTCACCTGCGCCCTGATCCAGCAGCGCGATCAGATCATAAACCAGATCGTCCACCACATGAACGGAACCGCTGTTCACATCCAGCACAATATTATAGCCGTTGTTTTTATACTGATGTATCACGTCAGTCTCCCTTCCATTCTTCTTTGGCGGCCTGCCGGCCGCCGTGGTATACCGTAACACTCAAACAATGGAAAGTCCGCTGCGCAAACTTTCCATTGTCATGAAAAACAAGCAGCGGTAGCAACCGCTGCTTGCCATCTGTTCTTTCTGAGAATTATTACTTTGTATTCTCGCAGCTCTGATTTCCCACGGTGCAGGAAGTCTTGCATGCGGACTGGCAGGATGTCTGACATTCGCCGCATCCGCCTTTTTTTACTGTGTTCTGCAAACTTTTTGTATTTAAAGTTTTGATATGCTTCATCGTATCTTCCTCCTTCTGTTTTTTAACTACAGCCCATTATAGCATAGGCGTGCGGATTTTAAAAGAGTTTTTTTCACGACAGCATTCCCCCCATCATTCCCGCTCCCATGCACATGACAAAGGATGTGATTACTGAGGGCGCTCCGGAGGAAATCCCGGGTCCGGTGAACACGGATACCGCAGTCAGCAGCAGGACGTAGGCCAGGCCCAGCAGCAGGCCCCACAGAAATTTCCGGCTGCCCGCCCGTTTCCCCGCCAGCAGGCCCCCCAAAAAGCAGGAAAGGATGTAAATAATGATAATCCCCGCCGTTATCTTTCCTTCTGTCAGATCCAGCTTAAAAAGCAGCAGGGCCAGAAGCAGAAGCAGTCCTCCGGTAATCGCATAGGCAGCTACCAGCCCGGTAAGCAGGGCCGTTATCTTCTGTGTCCGTCTGGCTGTTTTTTCCATAAAACTACCCTCCCATACTTTACTATAATATATGGGAGGGTTGTACCTTCTATCACTCTTTTATATCTTCTGTTTTTTTCCGGCTTCCTGCGGATTTTTTCACACCCACGGCAGCTCCTGCCAGGATGATCAGCGCAGCCGCGCCCACACCCACATAGAGCAGAGGATTCTGGGGATCATTGGTGGCAGCCACCCGGTTTACCCGGGAAGACGTCTTCTGTGTCCCCGTACTCTGGCTTTGGGTAACGGGTGATGTATTTCCGGTCAGTGTCTGTGTCCCTTTGCCCGTGGCGCCGCCCCGGCCCGAGGAAGAACTGCTCTGTCCTGTCTGGGTACCTGCCGTCGAAGCGGAGGGGGAAGCGCCTCCCACCACTGCCGGCGTATACAGCCAGTTGGTATTCCCCACCAGTACCTGACTTCCCGCCAGATTATAGGGGCTGAAGGAAGTGGTGAGGAAACTGATGGTGCCGTCCCCGTTATTAACCGGAGTGATATACTCCACACTTCCGTCTTCCAGATAATGAAGAACCACCAGCTGACTGAACATACTCATGTCCGGAGCCGGCATGGTAATCCGCACCTGCTGTCCCTTCAAATGATACTCCTGCTGATTCATCAGGTCCCAGAGACGCATATCATAAGGCGCAATCACCGTATCTACCCCTGCACTGCCGGGAAGCTGAAGCTGCTCCTGCTGGCTGTACGGAATAGCCTGGAACTGTACATACCAGGGGAAATCCCCTTCAATGGAGACCTCACCCGAAGTACGGTTTAACACCGCCGCCTGCTGCTGCAGATTCTCCAGGGACTTCACAGAATCGCTGTTCAACAGTTCTCTCTGAGCATCGGAAAGACGCAGATAGGCCCTGGTTGCTTCCACCACCAGATTTACCTCATCCAAAGAGGTGACCTGCCCGGGAAGCGCGTCCAGCTGTGCCTGCACGTTCGCCGCCTGCTGCCGATCCCCGGCGTCCGATCCCATATTCTCCTGCAAATCGTCCGCATCAGCCGTCTGGTCTTCCTCGGAACCCGTATCGCCCTCCGGCTGCTGTACGCCGGCATCCGGCGTCTCTGCTCCGTCAGCTTCTGTCCCGGATTCCCCGGTGGGAACTTCCGGCTGCTCACCGGGAGTTTCTTCGGTTCCCGTCCCGGGCTGCTGTCCGATTTCCTCCGGATCTTCGCTGTCACTGTTTTCACCGGCAGGGACCTCCTGGCCGTCAAAAGTGCCGTCACCGTCCGCTGCCGCTTCCCCGGATGGCCCGTCTTCCGCGGACTGGCCGTTGTCTGACGGCTGATCCTGATTGGAGGTCTCCGCATCCGGTTCCTGAACAGGATCCTCTTCGGATCCCGGCTGCTGATCCGCACCCGTCTCTCCGTTCTCCGGTGATGTGTTCTCTTCCGCTCCGTCTGTTCCCGCTTCCGGGTCCTGCTCCTGTACACTCTCCGCAGGCATCTCCTCTGCCGCACCGGATTCATCCGATCCCTGGCTGTCGCCGGTATCGGGGGTATCCGTCTCCGTGTCAGTTTCCGACCCGTCCGCGCCGTTCTCTGCCTCCTCCGGTATCTCCGAAACCACCTCGTCCTCACCGGCATCCTTCAGAGAAAGCACCTGGACCGTTACCTGACGGATCACTGTACCGCTGGCCGCGTCCCAGCCATCCTCCCGGCTGTAATCCTCCGCATCAGGATCCTCCGGCCGGAAAATCACCTGATATACGGTCTCCCAGGCAGAGGGAACCTCTTCTTTCTTCTCCCAGGAGAACGTTCCCCTGCCTTCACATTCCGCCAGAGAAATTTCCGCCAGCGGAACCGGCTGATCGATGGTGATCACATCCGGCACGGTCACCAGGCTCTCCCGAACGGCGCCTGTCACCTCGCCATCCCCTTCTATCCGGCTTTCTTCCATCCAGACATTTTCCAGTGTCAGGCTCCCGTTTACGCAGACCAGCGGATCCGAAAAATCATCCGCCGCACGGACACTGACGCCATCCGGCAGTTCCCAGGTTTCCTCTCCGTCCACAGTGACCGTTCCGCAGATCAGAATCCTTCCTTCCTCTCCGACCAGCTCCGCCGCTCTTCCGAAGGTTCTCACCGCCTTCTTTTCGGTGGCTCCTGAATTGCGATCGCTGCCGCTTTCGCCGTTCAGATAAATCACTGTCGTTTCTTTTTCCTCTTTATCTGTCTTTTCTATATGGGAATCCTGGCCGGATGCATAAGCCGCCTGACTGCCGGTACCGGCCGTCACCATGGCGGATGCCAGCAGCACCCCCATCATCTTCAGGCATTTTTTTCTGCCCATCGGTTTTCTGTTTCTGTTCATATAAGGCCTCCCTTATCCTGTTACCGCCCATTATATCATAATTCGACGTTCTTTCCACCCCCAAACGGGGTTTTTTCTCTTTTTCGTCAATTTCCTCAGGCCATTCCGTTTCTGTATCATCCGGCTGAAACTATCCTCCGGACTTATCGCGCAAAAAAATCGGGAAACACCTGTCTGTCAGGTATTTCCCTTGTTGTGCGATAGACCCGAAGGACGGCCGCCGTTCCTGAACGGCCAGCCACCCGACGGGCACGAAACAGCGAACGGCCCTGCCGTAAGCCGGACGCATCGCGTCAATCGGACAGGACAATTTCCTCTGCCCGATCCGTATGGACCTGGCGGGAATCGAACCCGCGTCCGAAAGTCTGTCCATCCGGGCGTCTCCCATCACAGTCATTATTTTGACATTCCCTCCGCCGGACGCCTAATGACAGGCTGCCGGCTTCAGTAGCTTCATAAAATCTTTTTTTCTCTCAAAGCTTTGAGAAAAAAGTGCCCCGCAAAATTTGATGCCGGAACCCGAGCCGCGGGAAACTCAGGTACCGACAGCCGCAATTAAGCAGCGTACGCTAAATTTTCGTCTGCGTTTAAATTTAAGTTCCAGGTTGTTGACGCGGTCCCGGGGCCGCGGATGGCTTCCCAAACTTCAAAACCCCCGTCGAAACCAGTACAAGCCCTTATGGAATGTCTGGCTGCAGACGAAGCAGTCGGTTGACGGACTATCCGAAATCCGTTTTTCTTTTATATTAAACTTTCCCGGAGCTGTCAACCCCCGGCGAACGCCTTCCGTCTGTCGGATGGCCGCCCGCCGCCAGCCCGCATCAGTAAAGATTTTTTACCTTGAATTCCCGCTCGGCCTCTCTGCGCTGATCCTTTTTGGCAATGTCCTGCCGTTTGTCATACAGTTTCTTTCCACGGGCCAGACCGATCTCCACTTTCACCAGACTGTTTTTAAAATAAACCTTCAGCGGCACCAGCGTATATCCCTTCTCTGCTATCTTACCCCGCAGCTTGCGGATTTCACTTTTATGCAGCAGCAGTTTTTTCACCCTGAGCGGATCTTTATTGAAAATATTTCCTTTTTCATAGGGGCTGATATGCATACCATATATATACACTTCTTCATTTTCAATACGGATAAAGGATTCCTTCACACTGCATTTTCCCATCCGCAGTGATTTTACCTCCGTTCCGTGAAGGGCGATGCCTGCCTCATACGTTTCTTCTATAAAATAATCATGGTAGGCTTTCTTATTGTTGGCGATGAGCCTGCTTCCCTTTTCCTTTGCCATTGCCTTTCTCCTTCCTTCCGCCTGCGCCGTTTTTCCTTTTCTGCCGTTTGGGGCCGTCGCCGGTGCCAATGTCCTCTGCTCCGTCGGAGGACAGCCGCGTCTGATGAATCTGCGCATCCTCCTCCAGAAGGAAGTCCACCGACCGGGTCTGTATATCCGCTCCTGCCACCTGCACCCGCACCGGGTCGCCCAGATGAAATATCACATCGTTGTGCTCTCCCACCAGCTGATAATTTTCCTCATCAAACCGGTAATAATCTTTCATGGAATTTACATGGACCAGTCCCTCCACGGTGTTTGGCAATTCCACATAAAGTCCCCATCCGGTCACGCCGGAAATCACGCCGTCAAAAGTCTGCCCCACCAGACCGGCCATATACTCTGCCTTTTTCAGCTTTACGGTCTCCCGCTCCACCTCTTCTGCCCGCCGTTCCGTCTGGCTGGTCCAGGTAGCCACATCCTCCAGGATATGAGCGTAATGCTCCCTTTTCTCCTGGTTCATTCTGCCCCGGATGGTATCTTTGATAATCCGGTGAATCTGCAGATCCGGATACCGGCGGATCGGAGAGGTAAAGTGACAGTAGTGCCGGGCCGCAAGCCCGAAATGTCCGCTGCATCCGGTGGTATAACGGGCCTGTTTCATGGAGCGCAGAAGCAGACGGCTTATGAGCGGTTCTGACGGCTTTCCTTCCACTTCTGTGAGAATCTCCTGCACCTGGGCCGGCGTAATGTCCTGATGCGTCTTATGCACCGCAATTCCCTGACTGCGGATGAAGCTCAGTACATTTTCCATTTTGTCACTGTCCGGATTTTCATGGGTACGGTACAGAAACGGAATCTGCCGGTCACAGTATTCCTTTGCCACCGTCTCATTTGCCAGCAGCATAAAATCCTCGATGATCCGGGTCGCCACATTGGATTCGTAGGCCCGGATCTCCACCGGATGCCCTTCTTCATCCAGAATCACTTTGCTTTCCGGAAAATCAAAATCAATGGAGCCTCTGCGGGTACGGTTTCTTCTGAGAAGTTCCGACAGTTCCCGCATTTCATAAAAAAGCGGTACCAGCTCCTGATAAGCCCCGGCCGTCTCCGGATCTCCCTCCAGAATCTTTTTCACCGCGGTGTACGTCATCCGGCGGTTCACCCGGATCACGGTCTCCGCAATCTGATGATGAACCACCCGTCCCTGACGGTCAATGGCCATCAGACAACTGAGTGCCAGACGATCTTCTCCCTGATTCAGGGAACAGATCCCGTTGGAGAGGCGTTCCGGCAGCATGGGGATCACCCGGTCCACCAGATAGACGCTGGTTCCCCGCTTTAAAGCCTCCCGGTCAAGCGCGCTTCCTCCCTGCACATAGTTGCTCACATCCGCAATATGCACGCCCAGATGGTAAATATCCCCCTCCCGGGTCAGAGAAATCCCGTCATCCAGATCCTTGGCATCCTCCCCGTCGATGGTCACCACCGTCCAGTCCCGCAGATCCATCCGTCCCTGAAAATCCCCCTCCAGGACATGATCCGGCACCCGTTCCGCCTGGTGTATCACTTTTTCCGGAAATTCCATCGGCAGATCACTGGCCCGGGCCACGGACAGCACATCCACGCCCACACTTTGCGCGGCTCCCAGCACCTCCTGAATCCTGCCTTCCGGACTCTTCCTTTTTCCGCCGTAGGAGGTCAGACGGACCACCACCTTGTCCCCGTCCGCGGCCTCCCCGCGAAATTCCTTAGGAATGAAAATATCCTGGCGGATTTTTGTATTGTCAGGAATCACAAAGCCAAAATTTCCGCTGGCTTCGTACAGTCCCACCACCTGTGTGATGCCGTGGCTCAAAATCCGCACAATCTTTCCTTCCCTGCGTCCTTTCTTCTTTTCCTCCGTCAGACGCACCTCCACCTGATCCAGATGAAAGGCGCCCATCGTATCCTCGCCGGAGATGTAAATATCCTCCATAACCTCGGATTCCACAAAGCCAAACCCTTTGGGATTGGCAAGAAAAGTTCCTGTAATCAGGGCGTCCGCAGGTTTCTTCTCCTTTGGACGCATCTTCTCATACTTTCCTCTTCTGTTATATATTTTTCCCTCTGCTTCCAGATAATCCAGCACTTCAAACAACTCATGCCGCTTTCCCTTGGGAAGCTGGAGCAGCATGGCGATATCCTTTGCCCGCATGGGCCGGTATTCCTTGCTGTTGATGATATCCAGAATCAGCTTCTTTCTGTTTTTCAGCTTCTTTCTGTTCACGTTCTTCTCCTTCTGTCTCTGCACAGGTCTGCCGGCATCAGACAGACGCCCTGCCTTTCATCGAAAAAAAACACTCTTGCCTGCGCAAGAGTGTCTGATACTAAAAGTTCATGTTCAGTACAATCGCCAGCACCATGAAAAGCACTGCCATAGCCTTGGTGGCCTTTTTCAGATTTCCCTCCATGGAACGTCCTTTATTCCGTCCCCAGTAGGTATCTGCCATACCGGAAATGGCACCCAGACCCTTCTGCTTTCCTTCCTGCATCAGTACAACCGTTGCCAGCGCTACACAATCAATAACAAAAATAACCGTCAATACGATTCTTAAGATCTCCACAATCACACCTCCTATGGCCGCTCTTGTTATTCTATCATAGGAGATTGCAGATTTCAACATAAAAATTCCCACAGAAGAAAATTGAAAAAAGCCTTACTTTCCTGCGAACGGATTGGAATACACCGCCGCCTGTCCCAGATATTCTTCGATTCGCAGCAACTGATTATATTTGGCTGTCCGGTCTGTCCGGCAGGGAGCGCCGGTCTTGATCTGTCCGCTGCCGCAGGCCACGGCCAGATCCGCGATAAATGCGTCCTCCGTCTCTCCGGACCGATGGGAAATCACCGCCCGGTATCCATTGTGCTGAGCCGTCTCCACCGCATCCAGCGCTTCTGTCAGCGTGCCGATCTGATTTACCTTCACCAGAATGCTGTTGCCGGCTCCCCGTTGGATTCCCTCAAGAAGTCTTTTTTGGTTGGTGACGAACAGATCGTCTCCCACCAGCTGCACCCGTCCGCCCAGCCGGCTGGTCATTTTGCTCCATCCTTCCCAGTCTTCTTCGCAGAGGCCGTCCTCTATGGACACGATAGGAAATTGATCCAGCAGTTCCTCATAGTAATCAATCATCTCCTCAGAGGTTCTGGTCACCTGGCGATTGCACATACGGCTCTCACCGGGAAAGTCATACACTCCTTCTTCTTCCCGGTAAAGCTCGCTGGAAGCCGCGTCAATGGCAATAGCCACCTGACCGCCGGGCCGGTATCCCGCCTTCTCAACGGCTTCCACCATCAGAGAAAGCACCTCCCGGGCATTGGACAGATCCGGCGCAAAACCTCCCTCATCTCCCACCGCCGTGGACAGTCCCCGCTCTTTCAGCAGTTTTTTCAGACAGTGGTAGATTTCCGCGCACATTCGCAAGCCCTCCTTAAAACAGCAGGCTCCCACCGGCATAATCATAAACTCCTGCAGATCCACCGTATTGTCCGCATGACGCCCGCCGTTCAGGATATTCATCATCGGCACCGGCATCCGCCGGCAATGCACGCCGCCCAGATACTGGTAAAGGGGAAGCCGCAGAGCCTTGGCTCCCGCCCGGGCCACCGCCAGAGACGCGCCCAGGATGGCATTCGCGCCTAATAGTCCCTTATTTTCGGTGCCGTCCTCCTCCACCAGAAGCCGGTCAATATAAGCCTGATTCAGCGCGTTTTCTCCCACCAGCCGTTCCGCCAATCGTGTATTCACATGCTCCACCGCTTTTTGAACACCCAGACCGCCGTAACGCTCCTGACCGTCCCTCAGCTCCACCGCCTCATATTTTCCCGTGGACGCCCCGGAGGGGACAATGGCGCGCCCCGTATATCCGTCGATTCCAATAATCCCCTCTCCCACGGTTACCTCCACTTCCACCGTGGGATTTCCCCTGGAGTCCAGAACTTCTCTTGCGCAAATCCGCCGAATAGGCAAATAACGGTACATGGCAAAACCTCCTAACACTTTGATACGGATAGTATTTCCGAATTCCCTCAAAGCATACGAAGGCATTTTCCGTTTTCTGTCCGCTGACCAAAAGAACGGCAGCAGATTTTTGGCCGTAATCCGACGGCCGTCGAAAAAAAAGAGACCCGAAATCGGGAATTCTTATCCCGATCTGTGGTCTCTTTTGTGATTTGCTGTATTCTTTTGGCAGCCGACGGCGCTTTTATCCTTTGATCAGAAGAGATTTTCCGGTCATCTCTGCCGGCTGTTCCATACCCATCAGTTCAATCAGGGTGGGAATGATATCCGCCAGACAACCGCCTTCTCTCAGCTTATAGGAAGGATCCGCATTTACCAGGATAAAGGGCACCGGGTTGGTGGTATGAGCGGTGAAAGGTTCTCCGGTCTGATAGTCCACCAGCTGCTCGGCATTTCCATGGTCCGCGCAGATGAACATCTGGCCGTCCACTTCCCTGATGGCCTCCACAGCTCTTCCCACGCAGGAATCCACTGCCTCGATGGCTTTGATGGCCGCAGCCTCCACGCCGGTATGGCCCACCATATCCGGGTTTGCGAAGTTGATGATGATCACGTCATATTTTCCGGACCTGATGGCTTCCACCAGCTTGTCGCACACCTCGTAGGCGCTCATCTCCGGCTTCAGGTCGTAGGTGGCCACCTTGGGGGACTTCACCAGAATCCTGTCCTCCCCTTCGTTCGGCTCTTCCACGCCGCCGTTGAAGAAGAAGGTGACATGTGCGTATTTCTCTGTCTCGGCGATACGGGCCTGGGTCATATGGTGAGCGGCCAGGTACTCGCCGAAAGTATTCTTGATCTCCTGTTTTTCAAAAGCCACCAGCTTGTTGGGGATGGTCTCGTCATAGTCGGTGAAGCACACATAGGTGATATCCAGCTTCTTGTCCCGCTCAAAGCCCTTGAAATCATCATCGCAGAACGCTCTGGTGATCTCTCTGGCCCGGTCCGGACGGAAGTTGAAAAATACCACGGAATCGCCGTCCTGCACGGTGGCAACCGGTTTTCCGTCCTTCTCAATCACCGTGGGAAGCACAAACTCGTCCGTTACTTCCTCATCGTAAGACTTCTGTACAGCCTCAGCGGCGTCCGTACCTTTCACGCCCTCGCCTTTTGTAAGGGCCAGATAAGCTTTCTCCACACGATCCCAGCGGTTATCCCGGTCCATGGCATAATAACGTCCCGATACCACGCCGATCTGTCCGACGCCCAGCTCCTTCATCTTTGCTTCCAGCTGTTCAATATAGCCTTTTCCGGAAGCCGGCGGGGTATCACGGCCGTCCAGGAAACAGTGTACATAAACCTTCTGCAGACCTTCTCTTTTGGCCAGCTCCAGCAGACCGTACAGATGGGTAATGTGACTGTGTACGCCGCCGTCGGACAGCAGGCCCATGAAATGAAGAGCCGTACCCTTCTCTCTGGCATTTTTCACCGCTGCCAGCAGCGCCTTGTTCTCAAAGAAATCTCCGTCCTGGATCTCCTTGGTGATTCTCGTCAGCTCCTGATACACGATCCGGCCGGCGCCCATATTCAGGTGTCCCACCTCAGAGTTTCCCATCTGTCCTTCCGGAAGTCCCACGGCCATACCGCTGGCATTTCCTTTCACAAAGGGGCACTGAGACATCAGCTGATCCATCACCGGGGTTTTTGCCTCACACACGGCGTTGGCTTCACAATTATCATTTAATCCGTATCCATCCAGGATCATTAAAACGGTTGGTCTTTTGCTCATGAATAGCCTCCTCTTTTTCTCTCCATCGTTCTTTTGAATTCTCCGTGGTTAACCGTAAGCAACCACACTAAGGTAATTGTAACAGAAAAACAGATTTTTTCAAGTGGGTACTACACGGTTTTCGTCTGCCCCGAACCTGCCCGGACGTGTATTTTCTTTGGAACAATGCCGCTGTCCGCTTGTTTTTGCAAAAAAATTGGCTATCATATAAAAATAAGTAAGCTTTATTCCCGCTGGCAACGAGTCCGACGGTCATGCGCGCATGTCCGTTTGGCAGCTGCCGCGAGGGGAAAATCCCGCGGCAGGCTGCGGATGTTTCCCCGTTCAATTATTGTCAGGAGCTAAGGAAAGGAGATTTCAGCAAATTATGATGAGAGGTTTGGATACCCCGGTAAAAAAGATACGGAAAAAGGTATTTACGGAAATTGCAAAGGCAGGTTTTCACTCCACCGATGAGACACTGATTGCGGATGTGGAGGCGATTCCCTACAACATCGTACAGGAACGGGCCACTTACCGGGAAAGCATCTACCGGGAACGTGCCGTAGCCAGCGAGCGGGTGCGTCTGGCCATGGGCCTGTCGCTTCGTCCGGAAAACAAGGCCGTGCATATCACCTCCGGCATCGAGGCCAGCAATATTGATGAAAAGTACTATGAGCCGCCGCTGATGCAGGTGATTCCGTCAGCCTGCGATGCCTGTGAGCCCAATCAGTATGTGGTCAGCGATATGTGCCGGGGCTGCGTGGCTCATCCCTGCCATGAGGTATGTCCCAAAGGCGCCATCAAAATTGTAAAAGGAAAATCCATCATCGACCAGGATAAATGTATCAAATGCGGAAAATGCAAATCGGTCTGCCCCTACGATGCCATCAGCCACCGGGAGCGTCCCTGCGCCAAGGCCTGCGGGGTCAACGCCATTGAAAGCGACGGACAGGGCCGTGCGGTGATCAACAATGACAAATGTGTCTCCTGCGGTATGTGCATGGTCAACTGTCCGTTCGGCGCGATTTCGGACAAATCTCAGATTTTCCAGCTGGCTCACGCCATCAAGGAAGGACAGACCGTAATCGCGGAAGTAGCTCCCTCCTTCATCGGCCAGTTCGGCGCCGATGTGACGCCGAAAAAGCTGAAAGCCGCTCTTCTGGCACTGGGCTTTTCCGCTGTCTATGAGGTTGCCCTGGGCGCGGACATCGGCGCCATTTCCGAAGCGCATCACTATGCCGCCAAGATTGCCACCGGTGAACTGCCCTTCCTGCTCACCTCCTGCTGTCCCTCCTGGATTATGATGGCGAAAAATCAGTTCCCGGATCTCATTGACAGCATTTCCCAGGAGCTGACGCCCATGGTGGCCACCGCACGGAGCATCAAAAAAGAATATCCCACGGCAAAGGTGGTATTCATCGGTCCCTGCGCTTCCAAGAAGCTGGAGGCCTCCCGCACCGATGTGCGCAGTGACGTGGATTTTGTCATCACCTTTGAAGAGCTGGACGGCATGTTTGCCGCAAAAGAAATCGATCCGGCTGCCATGGAAGGGGATTCCTCCCTCCACGATGCCACCGGCGCCGGCCGGGGATATGCGGTGGCAGGCGGTGTTTCCAGCGCCATTGCCGCCTGTCTGAAAGAGTATTATCCCGACGTGCCGGTACACATCGAACACGCGGAAGGACTGACAGACTGCCGGAAAACCCTGATGCTGGCCAAGGCCGGAAAACTGAAAGGCTGTATGATCGAGGGAATGGGATGTCCCGGCGGCTGTATGGCCGGAGCCGGAACCATTGCTCCCATCAAAGAATCCGCGGCGGCATTGAAAAAATATGTGGCCTCTTCCTCCAAAAAGCTCCCGGACAAGGAGCTGGAGGAGATTCAGCTGGACTAAAACCTGCGCAGAACCACAGCCGCATCGCTGAGGAAAACCCCATACAATGCATCGAGACAAAGGAAAGTACGCTTTGCGCACTTTCCTTTGTTATAAATAGAAAAAGCGCTCCGATGCTTCCATCCGAACGCCTTTAAGAACTGCAGAACATATTATAGCCCACCAGCATGCAGCCTGCCGCAATCAGCACGGTCCACAGATTGGTGGGGACAATCAGCTGAATCAGCATCCCGACGCCGACCCAGAACAGAATAAATCCAATGACCCGCGTCATCGACTGCCCCTGTTATTTTTCTTCTTGGTTTAATATATGCTCAATATCCTCTGCTGAATACTCTTCTTCCTTCTTTCCCTTTCCGGTGATCTTATCTGCCAGATCGGGCACCATATCCAGAATCTTTGTGATGGCATCCTGGTTTTTCACATTCACCAGGCGCGTGCTGTTTTTGGTGATCACCAGCACCGCGGACGGAGAAATCTTTCCGCCCATGCCGCCGCCTCCGTTATTTTTCGCATTTTCCGCAAAAGCGCCGGCCGCCACGCCAAAGGACACATCCACCAGGGGAAGAATAATGGTGTCTCCCACGGTAATCGCGTCGCCTACCACGGTCTTTGTGGTGATAAAGCTGTCCATGCCGCGGAACAGCGCCTCAACGGTATTCTGAAAATTGTTTTCTGCCATGATTATGCCTCCTTATTCCGAAAACCCTGCCAGGTTGTCCTCACATCCCGATTCCGGTAAATCTTCCATGCGCTCCAGACAAAAGCCGCGCCGAAAATCCTTCCTTTCAGCAGGAAATCTCCCTCCAGCACCTGCCGGTTGAACACCGGGGTGATCTGAATATTGTCCCGGTAAAGCGGGTAAAACACTCCTGCCGCCGCCAGCAGCTGGCCGGTCATGGCCGGATCCTCAAAGCCCACCGTCACCTTTCCCCGCACCTTTCTGGGCAGAATATGCGCAAGAAGCGCTCTTCCTCTTCCCAGAAGGAACTTTGCCGCCGCCTTTGTAGTGTCTCTGGTTAAAAAATCTTTCCATCGCCTTATTTTATCACAGAAATTCCGAAATGTTAACCACATCTTCCGGATTCTCCCGGCAATTTTTGCGGGAATATGAACCAGCCAAAGCAAAAGCCCCCGGATCCGCCTCAGTAAATTTCCCAGGGCCGCCGCCAGCCGGATCCTCCGGCTTTCCGTCTTCTCCCCCTTCGGCAATTCCTCCCTTTCTGCCGGCGGATTCTCCGGGGATTCCCGCTCCACAGATACGGTTTTGAGGACCGGCTGCCTCTCTTCCTCAACAGTTTCCGTTTTCCCGGAAGGCTGTAAAGGTCTGTGCTCCTTCTTCTCTGTCTCCCGCAAAGATGCTTTCTTTCCCGCACTGCGCTTCTTTTTTCGGGCGTTCAGGCGGCGCATCAGTTTCCGGACGGGAATTCCCAGAAGACGCAGCTCCCATCCGGTCTGCCCTCTGTGCCAGACAGTGGCGCTGATTCCTCCGAACAGCCAGGAAACGCGGGCGGATACTCCCCAGGTCTCCCGCTGTTTATCCCCCCGCACCGTATAGGTAACGGGGACAAACAGCAGTGCCAGAAGGATCAGCAGCAGAAGTCCCGCGGCAGTCAGAAGCAGGATACCTGCGATTTTCAGTATTGTCAGCAAAATATGTAGTAACAGCATCTCATTCACCTGTCTGTCCCGCGGCTTCTTCCAGCCGGCTCTGAAGATAACCTCTCACATCCGTATCCTGACGGCTGTTCCAGGTTTCCTCCACCAGCCGCCTGACCAGCTCCACCGCTTCCTGATAGCCTTCCGCGATTCCCACAATCATAGGGCACATTCCGGCCAGCGGTTTCCGAAGCAGCAGGTTGGCCCGGAAGATATCCAGAAGGTTGTCCGGATTTAAAGCCAGTGTGATCAGATAGATGTTTCCCACCGGTTTTCCCCGTTCCACCCTCCGGATGATTTTCTTTTCTTTCTTTTTTACATTATCTCCAAGATACAGCTTCTTATACCAGTTCACCTTATTCAGTCCTTGCTCTTTTCCTCTTTCAGCCGCTCTTCAATGGCGTCCACCACCGATTGCAGCACCTTGATGCGGGCATAGTACTTGCTGTTGCCCTCCACGATAATCCAGGGCGCGTAAGTGGTGGAGGTGCGTACCAGCATTTCGTCCACCGCCTGCTCGTACTGATCCCATTTTTCCCGGTTTCTCCAGTCCTCGTCGGTGATCTTCCACTGCTTGTCCGGATTCTCCATCCGTTCCTTAAACCGCCGTTCCTTGTCAATCTGCAGCCAGAACTTGCGCACGATGGCTCCCGAATGAACCCAGTTGGCCTCCATGTCGTTCATCTCATGGTAAGCTCTCTGCCACTCCTCTGTGGTGCAGAAGCCTTCGATCCGCTCCACCATCACCCGGCCGTACCAGGTCCGGTCAAAGATGGCAATGTGTCCTTTCTTCGGCACATTATTCCAGAAACGCCAAAGATAGTGATGGGACCGTTCCAGATCATTGGGAGCGGAGGTGGGATTTACCTGATAACCCCTGGGATCCATCTTGGCAGTCAGCCGTTTGATGGCGCCTCCCTTTCCGCCTGCATCCCAGCCCTCAAATCCCAGGATCACAGGGATTCTTCTCCGGTACAGTTCCCCGTGAAGCTCCTGAATCCGATTCTGCAGCCGGTCCAGCTTTTCTTTATATTCTTCCCTTGTATATGAGAGCGTCAGATCCACGCTGTTGAGACTGGATGTCTTCAGGGTATCCTCATCGGTCCACTGGCTCTCCACCCTGGGTTGAGGCCGGGCTTCCTCCTCCCTGCGCCTGCGCAGCTCCTGAATCTTCGCTTCCAGGCAGCGAATCACCGCCGAATAGATTTTCACCGTGGCAAATTCCCGCTGGGTGGCCTCCACAATGGTCCAGGGCGCATAATCCGAATCTGTCTTCTGGAGCATCTCCTCATTCATTTCCTTATACCGGCCATATTCCTTATTCCGCTTCAGGTCTCCCTCCGATACCCTCCAGGCGCTGGACTTGGACTCCATCAGCTTATGGAACCTTTTTTTCTGTTCCTTCTTGTCAATGCACAGAAACAGCTTAATGATCACATAGCCGCCGTCTGTCAGCTGACGCTCAAAGGAATTGATCTCTTCGTAGGCATATGCAAGCTCCTGTTCCGTAGTCAGTCCGTCGAACCGGTCCACCAGCACCCGGCGATACCAGCTGCGGTCAAAAATAGCGATCCGCCCCTTTGCCGGCGTTTTCGTCCAGAATCTCCAGAGGAACGGCCGCATCTGCTCTTCCGGCGATTCCCCGTTGATGGCATGTACATGGAAACCTCTGGGATCCAGTGCGGAAATCAGCTTTCCGATCTGCACACCCTTTCCCGCCGCGCCAAAGCCCTCAAAGACGATCATCACCGGGATCCCCAGTTCCTTGCACGCTCTCTGCAGCCTGGCCAGATGCGGCGTCATCTCCTCCATCTTTTTCCGGTACTCTTCCTTGTCCATCTTTCTGGTTAAATCGATCTGCTCCAACATGAAAAAACCTCCCTTCCTCCTGGCTTTTTTTCGTATTCCCCACACAGCGCCGGACGGCTCTGCAGAATTCTCCCACCGTACCTTCCTTCCGCTTCCGGGGAAAAAACAGGGAGGGATATGTCATCCCTCCCTTGTGCCATTCTTATCTGCGCTTTCCCCACAGGTTGGATTTCCTCAAATCCAGATATTCATTATATGCGGTTTCCAGAATCTGCCGTTCATTGGCAAATTTCAGCAGATGGTACGCTTCGTGATACTTATAGTATCCGGAATCCACAAAATACTCTTCCCTCTGCGGCCGGCTGTAATAGCTTCCTGCTCTCATCAGGAACCAGTGGACTTCCTTCTCCACCGTGTCTTCCGGCACATTGAAAGAATACCGGCTGCTGCCGATATATTTGACAATGGACGCCTGCACGCCTGTCTCCTCCAGCACCTCCCGGACCGCCGTATCCTCAAACTCTTCTCCTGCCTCCACAGTGCCTTTCGGCAGAACCCAACCCTCATATTTGTTCTTATAGGATTTATACAGTGTCAGAATCTTTCCCCGATAGATCACCACACCGCCGCAGCTGGTTGCCTCGATCATTCCAGTCCCTCCCGTCATGCGTTGTGTTTGATTAACAACAGTATAACCCTTTTAAGAGAACTGTGCAACCGTTAAAATTCGTACTTATTTTTCCCGTCAGCCGTTATAATATGCGTCAAAAATCGCCCGGGCAATGGGCACGGCCACTTCGCTTCCGGAACCGGCTTCCTCGGCAATCACACAGACCGCCAGATCCGGATCCTCCACGTTGGAGAAGCCCACGAACCAGGAGTGAGGCGTAGTCTGACTCACATCGCCGTGTTCAGCGGTTCCGGTTTTTCCGGCCGCCGTATATCCTCTTCCGGAGAGGGAAGAAGCCGTTCCGTTCTCCACCACACCCGTCATCAGTTCTGTAAGAATCTGCGCCTCCTGGCTGGTCATTACTTTCTGATATTCTTCACTGCGGTATTCCTGCACCGTATCCCCGGTATAGGTTTCAATCCGCTCCACCAGCCGCGGTTTCATCATCACGCCGTCATTGGCCACCGCCGCGGTGATCATGGCCATATGCAGCGGCGTGGTCAGTGTGTCTCCCTGACCGATGGCAGTCTGCATGGTCAGCGCGTCGGCGCTGGAAGCCTCCAGATCAAACCGACTCTTGTTATAGGTGAAATCCACCGGCAGCGACTGATTAAACAGCAGATCTTCCGCCGTTTCGCGGAACTGAGAGCGGTTGAGGTCCACACCGATCTGCGCGAAGGCCGAGTTGCAGGAATTGGCAAAAGCCTGCCGGAAATTTTCCTGCCCGTGTACCGTGTTATGATAACAGTGAATGGTATACCCTCCGTTGGTCACCTCTCCCTGACAATCAAAGGAAAAATTATCCAGCGTATGATTCTGCCGCCAGTAGGCCAGCGAAGTGACGATCTTGAAGGTGGATCCCGGCGGATAAAGACCCTGAGCCGCCCGGTTCACCAGACTGGAGTTGTCCTCATCGGCCACCAGATCATCCCAGTCCTGGCTGATGGTGTTGGGGTTGAAATCCGGTTTGCTGACCATGGCCAGGATTTTTCCGGTATCCGGTTCCATCACCACCACCGCTCCGTCATAGCTTCCCAGTGCATCATAGGCCACCTGCTGCAGACGCACATCCAGGGTAGTCACCACATTATCGCCCACATTTTTCTCTGCCTTAAACTCTTTCTCCACCTGCTCCAGCATATTGGCGTGAGAGGTCAGAAGCTGAGAATTCATGGTCAGCTCCAGTCCGCTTCTTCCCCGGTCCGAATACCCCACCACATGGGCGAAAACATTTTCATAGGGATAAAGACGGAACTCGTTGCCCTCCGCGTCTGTCTGCGTAGAGGCCAGAACGGTACCGTCAGCGGCCTGGATTTCTCCCTTGATCACCCGTTCCTGGTACGTCTCCTGCCTCTGGTTGTAGGGGCTGTTGATGTAGGTATCCCGCAGTTCAAGATTAAAATAAACCAGATATCCGATCAGTGCCAGAAAGATTCCCACAAAGCAGTAGGAGACAATCACATATTCCTTACCAGTTGAGGCTTTTCTCTGTCTGCTCCTGGATTTTTTCTTCGAGGGTTTTCTCTCTTCCTCCTCCCAAAGAAGGTCCTGATCCCCGATCCTGCCGGTCGTTTTTCTTTTTTTGCTTTTTCTTTTTTCTTCTCTGCCTTTCAAGCTCTTCTCCCTCGTCTTCCCTGAGTATATACAGTCCCTGGATAATGGCCAGCACCAGGATCGAACAGATCACGGAGCTTCCTCCGTAGCTGACCAGAGGCAGGGTAATACCTGTCAGCGGAATAAATTTGCTGCTTCCCCCCACCGTCAGAAATACCTGAAACGCATACTCGGCTCCCAGTCCCAGCGCGATCAGCTTGTAAAACGGCTTACTCATTTTCATGGAAATATTTACAATCATCAGAAACATGCTCATGCACACCAGCAGCATACAGATGGCAAAAACCGTTCCCAGTTCCTCGCAGATGGCGGCAAAGATAAAGTCCTGATCCACCACGGGAATGGTGTTGGGCGATCCTTCTCCCAGTCCCATACCGAACCAGCCGCCGGCGCTGATGCCGAACAGGCCCTGCGCCACCTGATAGCCGCCCCCGGACTCATTGTACACGGCGATGGGATCCTGCCATGCCACCACCCTCTGGCGCACATGGTTGAACAGAAAATAAGCCAGCACCGAAGCGCCGCAGCCGGCCACAATACCCGCCAGAGCATACAACGGCTGTCTGGTGGCCACATACAGCATCACCAGATAGGCGATAAAAAATACCAGAGCGCTTCCCAGATCCCTGGAAAGCACCAGGATCACCACATGGGCGCCAGCCACGGCGGTGGTGATCACCACCTGGCGGAAACTGGTATTCTCTCTGAGCATACCCGCCACAAAAAATACAAAGGTGATCTTCACCAGCTCTGAAAACTGAAAGGTAAAATCCCCGATCTCAATGGACAGTTTGGCGCCTCCCGACACCGCCGCCAGTCCCAGCACCGCCACCAGCATCAGAAGGCCCGCGACGCCGTACAGCCAGGTGAGATCCTTCAGAAGCTTCACCTTCCGCACAATCACCGGCACAATCAGCGACAGCAGCATAGCCGCCGAAGCGATTGCAAACTGTTTCACCGCCCGGTCAAACTGCAGCCGGGACAGCATCAAAAATCCGATGCTGAGCAGCATACACATATTATTGACCACCAGCATATTCGCCTTCCGGTAAATCACCCGGTACAGGATCTGCACAAGTACGATAAACACCAGCACCGCCATATACATGAGAATCAGGTTGGCATCCTCCGTCTGCAGATACAGCACCGCGTATGCCACAAAATTCATGAACAGCATCAGAACAATCTGCTTTCGCAGCACATGACGCTTATCCTCCTCATCATGCTTCCGGAATATCGTAAAGCACTGAAAGGTATACAGAATCATCAGGATGATAATCAGATATTTGGAAAGCTCTGAAATTACATTTGTCACAACTTCCTCCGTTCCGCCGGCGCCGGCGCCTGATCTGCCCGCGCTGCTGTTTTGTCACGCCTTTGGTCCTGGCTGTCACTCCACGCCTCTGGCGAAATGTCCTCTTGTGGTCTCTCCGGGGCCCGCCAGCCGCTCTTTCCTGCCCTTTCTCCATACGGACACAAAAGTTTCCGCCGTCCTGCGGGTGGTATCCGCGTCCTCCAGCGTAAAAGCCAGTCGATAGCCCCCGCACCCCAGACCGTCCAGGGCCGCCTTCTCCTCCAGGAGGGAAAGGGGAACCGTATTATACAGAATATTATAGCAGAATTCGCAGCTGCAAACTGCATGAAATTCTTTCATATATCGGTCTTTTACGGTCAATACTGCACACTTTCCATCACAGGCGTCCAGATTCTTTTTCAGACACTGAGCGGAAATCATCATGGGAAGGTACCCGTACACCACCATTTCACTGTTCCGGTTGTCTCTGCGTCCCAGTTCCTTCCGGTTCAGTTCCAGCGGTACCGTATCCCCGGCGCAGCCTTCGTCCAGGAAAAACTGCCGGGCCTCTCCATTCATGGTATACACATTGGCATCTGTCCGGCAGCAGTATGCCAGTCCCATCCGCTTCAGAATAGCCAGGCTTTCCAGGTTTCTCACCAGAAATCCCGCCAGTCCTTCACGGACCAGCTGTCCAAAAGTCTCCGCCCTGCCGTCCAGTTCCCGGTCCCGAACCACCCAGGGCAGCGCCAGATACAGCCGTTTGCCCGCTGCTTCTGCCCGTTGAATGGTTTTTTTCACCTGGTCAGCAAACATTTCTCTTGGAAAAATCCCGCAGTCCGCGTAAACCGCTTCGATTCCATCGACCGCCAGAACCGCTTCCAGCTGCGCCCCTGTAGCCACGGATACAGAAAACGGCAGCATCTGACTTACATTCTTTGCTTTTTCCGATCCCGCGGGCACTGCCCCGCGCGCCTTCTCATCCGTTCGGAAAAATCCCCGGAGAATCTCCTCCCGCAGTGCTTCCATTCCTTTTCTTCGGAGGGAATTCAGCTGCTGCATAGGCATGAAAATGTTCCCTTTCACCGCGATTTCCAGGTTGTCAAAAAAGAAATCCGTACCTCCTGTCTTTTTCATCTGCCGGAGAATCTGTTCTTTCTGAAGGGGACGGTTCACCGCCTCCTGCACCATCTCTCCATGGACAGTCACCTGTGTCTGTCCCGCCGAAAGGGAAAGCACTGCCTGCTCTCCGGCCTCAAGCCACAGCCAGCCGTCGACGCCTTCCTGCAGTTTCCGCTCCAGATAATCCCGGCGAATTCTCTCAAACAGCGCTTCATTTCTGGCCGGCTTGCGGGCAGCGGTATTCTTTTCGTTTCTCAATGCCATCATGTTTTTTCCGTTCCGCTGCCTGTAATAGCTTTCATGAAAGCCATCCCGGTTATACAGATCCAGCAGCTGCTGATAATCTTCCCGGCTCACCCGGAACCTCTTGTCACCGCTCAGACATCTGTCCAGATATTTTCTGTAAATCTCCACCACGCCGGCGGTATACTCCGCTTTTTTCATCCTTCCCTCAATTTTCAGGGAGGACACTCCCGCTTCGATAATCTGCGGGAGCAGGCGAATGGTACACATATCCTTGGGACTCAACGGGTAGCTGCTGTCCTGCCCGTTAAGTCTCCGATCTTCCTGCCATACCTGGTAGGGCAGACGGCAGGGCTGGGCGCATCTTCCCCGGTTGCCGCTTCTTCCGCCGATCAGACTGCTCATAAGACACTGACCGGAATAGCAGTAGCACAGCGCCCCATGAACAAAACTCTCGATTTCCATATGGGTGGCGTCCCGGATGGCGCGGATTTCTTCCAGAGAAAGCTCGCGGGCTGTCACCACCCGCACCGCTCCCGCCTCCTTCAGCATCGCTGCTCCTTCCGGTCCGGTGATGGTCATCTGGGTACTGGCATGGATGGGAAGGCGGGGAAAGTTCTGTTTTATAAACCGGAGCACGCCCAGATCCTGTACAATTACCGCGTCCAGCCCTTCCCGGTATAAAGGCGCCAGGTAGCTGTACAGTTCTTCCTGAAGTTCCGCATCCTTCAGCAGCGTATTGACGGTAAGGTACAGCTTTTTCCTGTGGAGATGCACATAATCAATGGCTGCAAGCAGCCGGTCCTCCCCGGGATTATCCGCATAGGCCCGGGCGCCGAATCTGCCTCCGCCGATATAAACCGCATCCGCGCCTGCCGCGATGGCTGCCTCCATGGTCTCATAGGATCCCGCCGGCGCGAGTAGCTCAGTTTTCATACTTTTACTTTTCCTCCTGTCTGTAACAGAAAAAGGGAGATTACGAAAGGTAATCCCCCAACACCTTTTACTTATTCAGCAGGCTGTCCATATCTTCTTCCAGCTGCCTGTTCTGCTTCGCAAGCGCTTCCTTGTCCTGCTTCAGCTGCTCATTCTCTTTTTTCAGGTTTTCCAGCTGAATCTGTGCTTCGATCAGGTCATGCTTCAGATCGTACATCTCCTTATCCTTCCGCTGGGAATCCTCCTCAAAAACCTCTGCCTGGTGTCTCGCCTTGAAATAGTCATCCGCAATATTCAGACTCAGCAGATTGTTCTTGGTCTCCATCGGCTGCCTGCTGTATCCCGGCAGCTCGGAAAGCTGCGCGATCTTGTGATTCATATAAGAGGCCACCCGCTGCAGATATTCCTCGCTTTCGTAGCCGCTCAATGTGATAATCTTTCCACCAATTAAAACCTTCGTCGTATTCTTCGCTGGCATCCTGACACTTTCCTCCGTATGGTATATATCTCTATTATAATCAAATCCCGTCAAAAAACAACCTTTATTTCCGCAGCCTGCCGCGGGGTTTTCGACTTGCGGCGGCGAAGCGGTAACCGCCGCCCGGAATACACTCAGCGTCCCATATGATGGTACGCTCTCTCCGTAGCCACTCTTCCCCGGGGCGTCCTCATAAGAAAGCCGTTCTGGATCAGATACGGCTCGTATACGTCTTCAATGGTCCCCGCATCCTCTCCGATGGCAGCCGCCAGGGTATCCAGTCCCACCGGTCCCCCCTGAAACTTGTCAATCAGGGTATTCAGAAGGTAACGGTCCGTCTGATCCAGTCCGCACCGGTCCACCTCCAGAAGATCCAGAGCGAAGGCCGCCACCTGACCGGTGATCTTACCATCGTATTTTACCTGCGCAAAATCCCGGACCCGTTTCAGAAGACGGTTGGCAAGCCTGGGAGTTCCCCGGGACCGTCTGGCCATCTCCATGGCGCCTTCCCCGTCAATCTCCACCCCCAAAATCCTGGCGGAATGAAGAATAATGGCCTTCAGTTCCTGCTCCGTATAGAACTCCAGGTGGTGAATTACTCCAAAGCGGTCCCTGAGGGGCGCCGTCAGAAGTCCCGCCCGGGTGGTGGCTCCCACCAGAGTGAAATGAGGCAGATCCAGGCGGATGGAGCGGGCGGTGGCTCCTTTTCCAATCATAATATCAATGGCAAAATCTTCCATAGCCGGATACAGCACTTCCTCCACCTGCCGGTTCAGCCGGTGGATCTCGTCCACAAAAAGCACGTCTCCCTCCTGCAGATTGTTGAGAATAGCCGCCATCTCCCCCGGTTTTTCAATGGCCGGCCCTGAGGTTACTTTCATATGAACCCCCATCTCATTGGCGATGATTCCCGCCAGAGTGGTTTTCCCCAGTCCCGGAGGGCCGTAAAACAGCACATGATCCAGCGCGTCCTTTCTCTGCTTTGCCGCCTCAATATATATTTTCAGATTCTGCTTTGCCTTCTCCTGGCCGATATATTCGTCCAGTGTCTGAGGACGGAGACTTCCCTCCACCCGCAGATCCTCTTCCAGCATTTCTGTGGTTATCACACGTTTTTCCATCTCTTACACTCCCAACGAAACACTCCCGGCCCTCCGGTCTGTCAAATCATTTTCTTCAGCGCCGCCTTCAGAATGGTTTCCACATCCATCTGATCAGCGCCTTCCACCTGTTTTACGGCCCGCAGCGCATCGGTACTGGAATAACCCAGCGCTGTCAACGCCTGCACTGCCTCCCGCCGTCCGTCGTCTTCCATCCGCGGCAGCTCATTTTCCGCGTGATGGGACAGCTTCTGCTCAAATGCTTCCTCCAAATCCAGCTTGTCCTTCAGTTCCAGAATCAGCTTCTGCGCCGTCTTCTTCCCGATTCCAGGAGCCTTTGCAATGGCTGCCGCATCATCTGAAAGAACGGCAAACCGCAGTTCATCAGCGGAAAGTGCCGAGAGGATCCCAAGCCCCGCCTTTGGACCCACACCGCTGACTCCCAGAAGCAGCCGGAAAATCTGCAGGTCATCCCTGGTGAGAAATCCGTACAGCTGCATATCGTCTTCCTTTACATTCAGATAGGTGTAAATCCGGATCTCCTCCCCTATGGGAAGGCTTCCCGCAAACATGGCGGCCGGAACAAAAATGTAAAAGCCGATTCCGTTGTTTTCCAGCACAATTCCCTGATCATCCGCTTCTGTCAGGATTCCTTTGATATATCTGATCATCTTTCCTCTCTTCCCGGCAGCCGCCGCGCCAGTTCGTTTCTGCCATAGTTGTTCTCTTTTCGTTCCTGCCCGCTAAGGCCTCCGCCGTCAGCCGTCACTCTTCCGGCTTTCAGAGTCCTGCCGCCAGTCCCGCATCCAGGGAAGCGCCCGCTGCATCCGACGGACCATCTCGCCGCCCAGAAGCCCGATCAGCACCCCTGTCACAATACCGGAGACGGCCAGTATGGGAAAATAATAGCTAACACGCATATTTTCCACCACCAGCACTGCCACCGCAATCTGTCCCGCATTGTGCGCTACGCCGCCCACCATGCTGACGCCCACGCAGCTCAGTTTCAGGTACCGGCGGGCAAGTTCCATGCACAGAAGACTTACCAGTCCTCCTGCCAGACTGAAAGCGATGCTGAACAGATTCCCGAACAGGAATCCGATTCCCAGAATCCGTACCACCGACACCAGGAGCGCCTCCTTCCAGGAATACAGATACAGCACCATCACAATAGCCAGATTGGGAAGTCCCAGCTTAATGCCGGGAACTCCCGCAAAAACCGGCAGCAGCGATTCCACATATCCCAGAATCATCGCTGCCGCCGCAAGCAACCCAAGATAAGCATATCTTTTATTCATATTTTTCTCTCTTCTGAGGGCTCCTTTCGGCTTGGTATCCGCGGCAGAGAAGTCAGACCGCCGCGTTATTTTCAGGAAGCCACCACATCCGGCGCCTCCTCCTGTCCGTCCTCCTCCTGTCCGTCCTCCTCCTGTCCGGAGGCATCCGTAATCTCCAGTACGATCCTGTTCGGCAGGCATACAATCGTGCCTCCGTCACCGGTGATTGCCCGGGTATGCACACAAATCTGATCCGGACAGTCCGCCCAGATCATGGAGACCTTCCCGTCCTGAATCCTGCAGAGATTCGTTTCCCCGATGGAAATCTCCTGATCCTGATCCAGCGGATACGTTCCGTAAACATCACCGCCCACCGTAATCCGCAGCCGGCCCGGCCTTCCATCCGAAAGCAGGCGACCCGCTCCCCATACGGCAAATGCCGCCAGCAAAATAACCGCAGCAGCGATGAAATCTCTTTTTTTCATACTTACTCCTGTTATACCGGCAGCGCGTCCCTTTCCGAAAGCCTCTGCCGTCCGAAATATTATCATACTCCCTGCGCCTTCTGCCTGCGCAGCCGCAATCTCTGGTTATCATATCACAACGACAGAAAGATTTCAAATCCAAAAAAGGAAGCGGATACGCAACAGCCGTACCGCTTCCCCTCGTTGTCATTCTTTTCTGAAAATACAGCCTCTGGGGCAGTTTTCCCTGCACTTTCCACAGTTGGTACATTTGTCGTAGTCAATGTGCGCCACATTGTTTTCCACATGCACCGCGCCCACCGGACAACCCTTCTCGCATTTTCTGCAGCCAATGCAGCCTGCCTGACAGGCATTCATGGTGGTTTTTCCCCGGTCGCTGGAGCTGCACCGCACCAGATACCGCTGATCAAAAGGCACCATTTCAATCAGATGCCGCGGACAGGCGGACACACATTTTCCGCAGGCTTTGCAGGCTTCCGGATCTGCCACCGCCACACCCTCCACAATGTGGAGCGCCCCAAAGGTGCAGGCTTTCACGCAGGTTCCATACCCCAGACAGCCGTGAGTACAGGCTTTGGCCCCGCCCCCCGGGATATAAGCCATCACGGCGCAGTCCTCCACCCCGTCATAAACGTAATTCTTCCGGGAGTGTTCGCAGTCACCCCCACACTTTACAAAAGCCACCATTCTCCGTGTTTCCGACACTTCCTGCCCCATAATGGCTCCGATGGCTTTCGCAGCGGCAGGGCCGCCCACCGGACATCCGTTGACCGGCGCCTGTCCCGCCGCAATGGCCGCAGCCAGCCCATCGCATCCGGGATAACCGCAGCCGCCGCAGTTATTACCCGGCAGCTGCTGCCGGACGGCGATTTCCTTCTCGTTGACCTCCACCGCGAACTTCTTTCCCGCCAGTCCCAAAAGGAGGCCGATAACCAGACCGGTGCCGCCCACCAGCACCGCCGCAGTGATAATTCCTGTAATCATACCTTACCTCCCTGTCAGATCATTCCGGAAAATCCGAAGAACGCGATAGACATCAGCCCCGCCGTCAAAAGCACAATCGGCATCCCCTGAAACGGCTTCGGAATATCATTGTACTGGATTTTTTCCCGCAGGCCCGCCATCAGCACAATCGAAATGGTAAATCCCACCGCCGTCGCCAGGCCGTTGACGGTTCCCTCCAGAATCCCGTAATTGTTCTGCACATTCAGAAGGGCCACGCCCAACACCGCACAGTTGGTGGTAATCAGAGGGAGATATACCCCCAGGCTTTTGTAGAGGGCGGGCATGGTTTTTTTCAGAAACATCTCCACCAGCTGTACCAGGGCGGCGATTACCAGGATAAAAACGATGGTCTGCAGATACGTCAGGCCGGAAGGTACCAGAAGAAAATGATAAATCAGTCCGGTAAAAAAGGAGGAAATGGTCAGCACAAAGATCACGGCTCCTCCCATACCGGCAGCCGTCTCCATCTTTTTTGAAACCCCCAGAAAAGGGCAGAGTCCCAAAAACTGACTCAGTACCACATTGTTCACCAAAGCTGATCCCACTGCGATCATCAGCAGTGTCTGAAGCTGTTCACCCATACTTATGCGCCTCCTTTCCTGGCCGTATCCTCTGTACCCGCCTGGCTGCAGAGGGTATTGGAGCAGGCCGCACAGCCCGCCGCGCAGCCGGCCGTTCCCTGCCTTTTCTCCTGTTTTCCCTCTTTCAGTTTATTCTGCAGAGCCACCAGCATGGCCAGCACGAAAAATGCTCCCGGAGCCAGCACAAAAATTGTCGCTCCGCCCTCAAAAATCCGGAAACCGAAAATGGCGCCTCCGCCCAGCAGTTCCCGGACAATTCCGATACTTGTCAGGCCCAGGGTAAATCCCAGCCCCATTCCGATTCCGTCAAACACAGAACTGACGGGACCGTGCTTGGAAGCGTAGGCTTCCGCTCTTCCCAGAATAATACAGTTCACCACAATCAGCGGAATATAGATTCCCAGAGAATCGTACAGAAAAGGGAGAAAGCCCTGCAGAAGAAACTGCACAATGGTCACAAAAGAGGCCACCACCACGATATACGCCGGCATTCTCACTCCGTCAGGAATAACTTTCCGAAGCAGAGAAATCATCAGATTGGACATGGCCAGAATTACCATGGTGGTCAGTCCCATTCCCAGCCCATTGACCGCCGAAGTGGTCACCGCCAGAGTGGGACACATACCCAGCATCATCACGAATGTGGGATTTTCTTTTATAATACCGTTATAAAGCCTTTCGGTCGGCGAATGATCTTTCACGAAAAAACTCCTTTCCTATTCTGTTTCCAAGGCCGTATGGCCATAAAGGGATCCCCTCGGGGGAGTCCTTCTTTTTGTCAGTTATCCGTCCCCAGCAGACGGAACGCGCACAGTCCCGCGTTGACTGCGTCAGTCACTGCGCTGGTAGTGATGGTGGCGCCGCTGATGGCATCGATTTCATTTTCCGCAGACGCCCCGTTTTTGGTATAGGCAAACGCCTCCACCTGTTTTCCGGCAAACTGACCGCGAAATTCTTCCGTATCCGCTTTCATTCCAAGTCCCGCTGTCTCGCTGATGGAAAGGAAGGAAATTCCATTCACCATACCATCCAGACCAACGCCCATGGAAAACCGAATCTCCCCTCCGTAACCGGCCGTGGAAAGCACCGTAATGGCATATCCCAGAAGCCGCCCGTCTTCATCCAGAGCCTCATTCACCTCCTGGATACTGTCCTGCGTATAGCCCTCCGCATCCAGGCCTTCCCGGATCTGCTCTGCCCTGGCCGTGTCCAGGTTCAATTTCTGAAACTGTTCCGCATCGGGAAACACTTCCTGATAAGCCTCCTGTCTGGCCAGTTCCTCCTGTCTGGCAATGGGGTCTTTGGTGATCCCGTAAACCGCTCCCAGAGCCAGCCCCGCCACCAGCGTGATGGCTGTCAGAGCCAGGGCGTCCCGGATAATCTTACTGCTCATGTACTCTGCCCCCTTTCCCGAAGGCTGCCGGAATGGTCAGCCGCTCAATCAGCGGAATCAGCAGGTTACTGAAGATAATAGCATAGGAAACCCCTTCCGCGGAGGAACCAAATACGCGGAAAATTCCCGTCATAATTCCCAGAATCACACCGTAGACCACCCTTCCGGCAGGCGTGATGGGACTGGTCACATAATCCGTGGCCATGAACCAGGCTCCCAGCATCAGTCCGCCTCCCAAAAGCTGGCCCAGAAGGTATGTGCCGTCCGCTCCATGTCCCCCGAAAAGAAGCAGAAAAATCAGGAAGCTGGCCAGATACGTCAGCGGAATCCGCAGGTCAATCACCCGCATAATTGCCAGAAAAACCCCTCCCAAAAGCAGCGCCAGAGCCGAAGTCTCTCCGATGGTTCCTCTGGTACATCCCAGAAACATGGACATCAGATCCACCGATTCCCCGGCCCTCATGGCAGCCAGAGGTGTGGCTCCGGATACAGTATCTGTCAGCGTCCCAAAACCGCCGGTGACAGAAAAATCCGTCATGGCTCCCGTAAAGGCCAGCAGCAGGAAACATCTGGCTGCCAGCGCCGGATTCATAAAATTCTGTCCCAGCCCGCCAAACAGCTGCTTCACCACAAGGATTGCGAAAATCCCGCCGATCACCGGGATCCACCAGGGTGCGGACGGCGGCAGGTTCAGCGCCAGAAGAAGTCCTGTCACCACCGCGCTGAGATCCTTCAGCGTAGATTCCTTATGCAGCAGGCGTTCATAAACTCCCTCCGCGGCCACACAGACAGCGATGGAAATCAAGATCAGACAAAGGGCCCTCACTCCGAAATTCCAGATACCGAACAGCGTCGCCGGCAACAGGGCGAGAATCACCATGGCCATCAGATTCGGCGTCGCCGTCCTGGACCGGATATGCGGGGAGGAGGATACATGCAGCATTTCTTTCATTTCTTTTCTCCCTCCTTTTTCCGGTTCGCGAGAACCATCTTTCTCATGGATCTGATCTCCTGGGCCAGGGGACGCCTGGCCGGACAGACGTAGCTGCAGCTGCCGCACTCGCAGCACTCCATGCCATAATATTTCAGAAAATTCTTCTCATCTCCATACCGGGCAAACCGGGCCAGCCGGGCCGGCACCAGCCGCTCCGGACATTCTGCCACACACCGGCCGCAGTTGATACAGGCGGTGGGCTTGTGACGGCTCACCTCATCCGCTGAAAGGCAGAGCAGCCCGGAAGTGGTCTTCGTCACCGGAATATGAAGATCGAAGAGCGCAAATCCCATCATGGGACCGCCGGAAACCAGTTTTTCCACCGGCTTTGTCAAACCCCCCGCGGCCTCCAGAAGCTCCCCGTGATCCATCCCCAGGGGAGCCAGAAAATTGGAAGGCCGGGCTACCGCGTCTCCGGTCACCGTCACAATCCGCTCCGTCACCGGTTTCCCCAGAACCACTGCCCGGTAGACAGCTGCCGCGGTCTGGGCGTTGTCCACCACACAGCCCGCGTCAGCCGGAAGCAGAGAGGAATTGATCTTTCTTCCCGTGACGGCATAAATCAGCATTCGCTCCGCGCCCTGAGGATACTTTGTTTTCAGAACCCGCACCTGAAGGGAAGGATCCCCGGCACAGGCCTGTTCCATGACCCGGATACACTCCGGTTTGTTGTCCTCGATACAGACCACCCCTTTCGCATGGGGAAAAAGCTGAAGAAGGATCCGCAGACCGCCCGCCACCTGTTCCGGATATTCCAGCATCTGCCGGTAATCCGCGGTAAGATACGGTTCGCACTCTGCTCCGTTGATCAGCACATAATCGATTTTTTCCGGATCTTTCGGGGACAACTTCACATGGGTGGGAAATCCGGCGCCTCCCATCCCCGCCACACCGGCTTCCCGGATCCGCTCCAGAATCTCTTCCCTGGAGAGCTGTCCGGGATCCCCCGCCGGATCCGCAGCCGCCGCTTCCTGATACATGCCGTCATTCTCCACGATTACCGCATCACAGACGCTGCCCGCAGCCGTAAGCCGCTGTTCAATGCCTTTTACGGTGCCGGAAACAGACGCGTGAACCGGTACCGACACAAATCCGGACGCCTCCGCGATCTTCTGCCCTGCCAGTACCCGATCCCCCTTTTTCACCAGAGGACGGGCCGGCGCTCCGATATGCTGGGACAGCAAATACGCCAGCTCCTTTCCCGGCTTCACCTGCCGGATGGAACTGTCTTTGGACAATTCCTTATTGCCAGGGGGATGAATTCCTCCCCGGAAACTGCTTAAACCCATACGATCCTGCCTCCTTGTTTTTTCTTTTTTTCTGTTATGATTCTTTTTTCCCTCGTTTTCTTCCATGCTTCCGGAGCCGGTTGACATGACTGGTC
>ERZ1643246.755-NODE-755-length-39749-cov-5.310828_pt1 | contig 39749 bp, 36 predicted proteins | sample MGYA00579265_ERZ1643246 | MGnify/ENA primary metagenome ERZ1643246 (study PRJEB29033, sample SAMEA4952261) | chicken gut metagenome | biome: Broiler Chicken; feature: Gastrointestinal Tract; material: Caecum | place: Ireland | collected 2018 | study: Broiler...
TTTACGCACCTTTGGTTTTAGGAAATTACATTCCCATCTGTTTTGCAACTTCCTCTGCGAAGTTCTCCTCTTTCTTCTCCAGACCCTCGCCGGTCTCGAAACGAACGAACTTCTTGATGGAAAGTGTCGCGCCGATCTCCTTGGATACCTGATCCAGATACTTCGCAACAGACTGCTTGCCATCCTCAGCCTTTACATATACCTGATCCAGCAGACAGATCTCCTTCAGCTCCTTGTTCAGACGGCCCTTGATCATGCCCTCGATAACCTTCTCAGGCTTCTGGGACTCCTTCGGGTCGTTCATAATCTGAGCCATAAGGATCTCTCTCTCATGCGCAAGATAATCCGCATCCACATCCGCGTCGGAAATGTACTTGGGATTCATGGCCGCGATCTGCATTGCCAGGTTTGTGCAGGCTTCCTTTGCCTCATCGCAAACCTTCTCGCACTCAGCCTCGACGATAACACCGATTCTTCCGCCTGCGTGTACATAGGATACCACAAAGCCGTTCTCAGCCGTTACCTTCGCGAAACGACGGATCGTAAGATTCTCGCCGATAACCGCGATCTTGTCAGTCAGAGCGTCCTTTACGGTCTTGGACTCATCCAGGTTCCACTTCTCAGCCAGGAACGCATCCAGATCTGCCGCATCGGAAGTCAGCGCCTGCTGCGCAACCGCCTCAACGTATGCCTGGAAATCCTCGTTCTTTGCCACGAAATCGGTCTCAGAGTTAACCTCTACGATCGCTGCCTTCTGATCGCCGTCGGTTACCACACGGCAAAGCCCCTCAGCCGCGATACGGCTTGCCTTCTTCTCAGCCTTGGCCTGTCCGTTCTTTCTCAGGAACTCAACCGCCGCGTCCATATCTCCGTTGGTCTCTCCGAGAGCCTTCTTGCAATCCATCATGCCTGCGCCGGTCATCTCGCGCAGTTCTTTTACCATAGCTGCCGTAATAGCCATCTTTCAATCTCCTCCAAATATCCAGTACTTATGCCTCTGCCGCTTCCTCAGCTGCAGCCTCTTCCGCTGCTTCCTCGCCTGCGGCTGCCATCTCTTCCTCGGTCACGTTCTCTTCGCCCTGCTTAGCCTCAACAACAGCGTCTGCCATCTTGGAGACAATCAGTTTCACGGCTCTGATCGCGTCGTCGTTTCCGGGGATCACGTAATCCAGCTCCTCGGGATCGCAGTTGGTATCGCAGATACCGATCAGCGGGATACCCAGAGCGTGTGCTTCCTGTACACAGATACGCTCCTTCTTGGGATCTACGACAAAGATTGCGTCGGGGATTCTGCCCATCTCCTTGATACCGCCAAGGTTCTTCTGCAGTTTCTCCATCTCCTTGCGAAGAGCAATGACTTCCTTCTTGGGAAGCACTTCAAAAGTACCGTCCTCTTCCATCGCCTCGATCTCTTTGAGTCTGTCGATTCTGCTCTGGATGGTCTTGAAGTTGGTCAGCATTCCGCCCAGCCATCTCTCATTTACATAGAACATACCGCAGCGCTCCGCCTCAATCTTGATGGCGTCCTGAGCCTGTTTCTTGGTTCCTACAAACAGGATGATTCCGCCCTGTGCGGCGATGTCGAATACCGCGTCATAGGCCTCGTCAACCTTGCCTACGGATTTCTGCAGGTCGATGATGTAGATACCGTTTCTCTCGGTATAGATGTAGGGAGCCATTTTCGGGTTCCATCTTCTTGTCTGATGTCCGAAGTGAACACCGGCTTCCAGCAGCTGCTTCATTGAAATTACACTCATTTTCTTTCCTCCTGGTTTTTCTTCCACATAACTCTTCTTGATAAAAGACTTTTAAGCACCCATTTATCAATCCTTATGTGTGTTTTTTGGTCATTAACCTTACGCATTATATCACAGGAAATCCCCGGATGCAACAAAAAATTGCACTATCGGCGCCGGATCTGCTCCAGCTCGTCAAACACCGCGTCGTTGAGCACCTTGATATACGTTCCCTTCATGCCGGAGGACCTGGTCTGAATCACACCGGCACTCTCCAGCTTGCGAAGAGCGTTGACAATAACCGACCGGGTAATTCCCACCCGATCCGCCACCTTGGATGCCACCAGGGTCCCTTCTGTCCCGTTCAGTTCATGGAAGATGTGCAGCATAGCCTCCTGCTCTGAACTGGAGAGGGTACCGACAGCGGAATGCACCATGGCCAGTCTCCGATCCTCTTCCGCCTGCTCCTCGTGCACCGAGCGCAGCATCTCCAGGCCCACAACCGTCGTCCCGTACTCGCAGAGAATGATGTCGTCGATATCATACTCTCTGCCATGCCGGTACACAAACAGCGTTCCCAGCCGCTCTCCGGCGATATCGATGGGGGCGATGACCGCCGTATACTCATGGAGATTTTCCTTCTCAAATCCCAGCGTCAGCAGATTGACATTCTCCTTGGTGGAAAGGATACCCAAAAGCCGCTCGTTGAGCAGACTGTCAATGTACCCTCCCAGCCGGTCGGAGATCAGTTCGGAGAGATCGTCTCCCCTCTCATTATAGCTGACACCCAGGACTTTTCCTTTCCGGCTGAGCACCAACACGCAGGAATCCAGAATTTCCGTCAACACCTGACAGATATCGTTGAATTTTACCTTTGAGGAATGGTTGTTGTGCAACAGCTTTCCGATTTTTCTTGTCTTGTCTAACAACTGAACACTCATACGCGTCTCCTGTTTTCTCTATTGCAGTACATAGCGGCATTCCTGATTGGCACAGACAATCTTGTTTCCCTTCTGCACCATATAACTGCCGCACTTGGGGCATTTTTCTGCAACCGGCTTCTGCCAGCTGACGAAGTCACATTCCGGATGATTCTCGCACCCGTAGAAACGCCTTCCCTTTTTGGTCTTGCGCACCACAATGTCCTTGCCGCACTCGGGGCAGGGCACACCGATCTTTTCCAGATAGGGCTTGGTATTCCGGCACTCCGGAAATCCGGGGCAGGCCAGAAATTTGCCGTGAGGGCCATACTTGACTACCATATTCCGCCCGCACTGTTCACAGATCACATCGGTCACTTCATCCTCTATCTTTACCTTTTCCAGATCCTTCTGGGCCACCTTGACCGCCTCCTCCAGATCCGGGTAGAAGTTGCTGACCACCGATTTCCAGGGGACAACCCCCTCCTCAATCTTATCCAGCAGTCCCTCCATATTGGCGGTAAAGTGTTCGTCCACAATCGTCGGGAAGGATTCCTTCATGATATTGTTTACCACTTCGCCAAGCTCCGTGACGAAGATATTTCTTCCCTCCTTGACGATGTATCGCCGCTTCAGAAGGGTCGTGATGATCGGAGAATAGGTGGAAGGTCTTCCGATCCCCAGTTCCTCCAGTGTCCGCACCAGAGACGCCTCGGTAAAGTGCGGCGCGCTCTGGGTAAAATGCTGTTTCTCATCAAAGGACTTCCATGTGAGCGTGGAATCCTCCGTCAGGGCACTTACCGCCGCGGAGGACTCTTCCTTCTCCTCCTCGGCCTCCGTGTACACCAGCATAAAACCGTCGAAAGATATCTTGGAAGCTGCCGCGGTAAACACATAATTGCCCGCGCCGATACGGGCGCTGGTGGTCTCATATACGGCGCTGCTCATCTGGCTGGCCATAAACCGTTTCCAGATCAGCTGGTACAGCCGATACTGATCCCGTGTCAGGGAATCCTTAACATCGGAAGGCGTACGGTTTACATCGGAAGGCCGAATCGCCTCGTGGGCATCCTGGATCCTCCCGGTCTTCTTGCCTGCCGCCTGGGCGGCTTTCTTCTGATACTGCTGTCCGTAATGGGTGCCGATAAAATCAGCCGCAGCCGCCTGGGCCTCATCCGACACACGCACAGAGTCGGTTCGCAGGTAGGTAATCAGGCCGACCGTTCCGGCTCCTTTCACGTCCACGCCTTCATAGAGCTGCTGAGCCACGCGCATGGTCTTCTGAATGGAAAAATTCAGAGCCTTGGAAGCCTCCTGCTGCATGGTGCTCGTGGTAAAGGGCAGCGGCGCCTTCTTCTCTCGCTGTCCGTTCTTTACGGAGATAACCTGATAGCTGGCATTCTCCAGTTCTTTCATAATGGAATCCAGCGTCTCCTTGTCGGAGATGTCCGTCTTTCCATCCTTCGTGCCGTAAAACTTCGCTGTCAGAGGTTTCCGCTCCCCTTTAACCCCCAGCACCACGTCCAGCGTATAGTACTCTTTGGGGATGAAGTTGCTGATCTCCTCCTCCCGGTCACAGATGATGCGCAGAGCGACCGACTGTACACGCCCGGCGGAGAGTCCCCGCTTAACCTTTGCCCACAGCAGCGGGCTGATCTCATAACCTACCATGCGGTCCAGCATTCTTCTCGCCTGCTGGGCATCTACCAGATTCATATCGATCTCTCTGGGATGCTTCAGGGATTCCTTTACCGCCTTTTTGGTAATCTCGTTGAAGGTAATGCGGTAAACCTTCTTATCCTCGAGGTTCAGCGCCTTGGTCAGATGCCAGGAAATCGCCTCCCCCTCCCGGTCCGGGTCCGTTGCGAGATAAATCTTATCCGCCTTCTTGACCTCCTTGCGCAGAGCGGCGAGCAGCTCGCCCTTTCCACGAATGGTAATGTATTTCGGTTCAAAGTCATTGTCCGGATCAAATCCCATCTGACTCTTTGGCATATCTCTCACATGGCCGTTGGATGCCATGACTTCGTAATTTTTTCCAAGAAATTTTTTTATGGTCTTCACCTTCGCCGGTGACTCCACGATGACCAGGTTCTTTGCCATGATAAACGCTCCTCGTCTCTGTCTCTCCTATCCCAGACGCACATACTGATTCTTGAAATTTTCCCGGATCAAGCCCAGATCGCAGAGGCGCATAATGGCTGCCAGAAGCGGCAGTATTTCCAGTTTTGTCTCCCCCTGCAGCTGATCCAGTCCCTTGGGATAGAAATCGAGACAACTATACACCAACCGCTCCTCTTTTTCAAGGAGAAAATTTCCCTCTCCCCGATTCTCTCCCCGCTTTTCGCTCCGGTCTTTTTCCGGATTCTCCCCGCAATCCGAAGATTTCCGGGGCATCGCCCCCATCCCCTCAAAGAGCTGGCGGACATAATCTTCTACAGAGCACACGATGCCGGCCCCCTGGTCGATCAGCCGGTTGCATCCGGCGCTCATGGGATCCGTCGCCCTTCCCGGCACGGCAAACACATCCTTGCCCTGCTCCAACGCAAAATCAGCGGTAATCAGCGAACCGCTCTTTTCCCTCGCCTCCACCACGACCACCTGACTGCTCAGGCCGCTGATGATCCGGTTTCGCGCCGGAAAATGGCCCGCCAGGGGTTCCGTTCCGTCCCGGTATTCTGAGAGCACCGTCCCCTCCCGCAGAAGTCTTTCGTAGAGATCCGCATTCTGCATGGGATAGCAGATATCCGTTCCGCAGCCCAGTACGACCACAGCCCGTCCGCCCGCATCCAGACATCCCCGATGGGCCGCTCCGTCAATGCCTTTCGCCATGCCGCTGACCACGGTAATCCCGGCTTCCCCGAGAGCGTATCCCAGGTCATAGGCAATCTTCTGTCCGTAGGCGCTGCAGCGCCGGGAGCCCACCACGGCCACCGCCGGTTCCCGCCAGTTCTCCGCATTGCCCCGGAAAAACAGGCCGTAAGGGCGGTCGTGAACCGACCGCAGTTCCCCCGGATAAGCGCTCTGCTCCACTGTCACGAAGGAAGTATCTCCGGTGCGGAAATGATTCCACTCCCGGTCGATATCCCACACTTTTCTGGACGCAAGAATCCTCTCCCGCTCCCTCTCCTTCAAAAACCTGCAGGCGGCCAGTTTCTCCTCCGAAGCCAGATAGAGATCTTTCGCGGAGCCGAAGCAGGCGATCAGCTGCCGCTTGCACAGATTGCCCACACCCTGCAGGCACAGTAACCAATATTGATATTTCATAGATTTTTCTCCCAATACTTTTTATCCAGTCCCCGGTAACAGACAGCCTCCTGGAGCTGCAGCAGCCCGATGCGTTCCTGCCCTGCCATATCCGCCAGTGTGCGTGCCACCCGCAGAAGCTTGTGGTAAGATCGGGCCGTGAGTTCCAGACGATCATAGATCTGTTCCATATATTTCTTCTCTTTTGTTCCCAACGGGCAGTACGTCTCCATTTCCCTGGCTGGAATACGGCTGTTAAAGCCGATATCCGTGCCTGAAAAACGTTCCCTCTGTATCTGATGTACCCGCATGACCCGCTCCCGGATCTTGACGGATGATTCGCTCTTCCCGCCTGCGGTCAGTTCCCGGTAACCGACCGCCGGAGCCTCCACACACAGATCCATCCGGTCCAGCATGGGCTGACTCAGACGGCTGCGGTATCGGGCGATGGCCGCGTCTGTGCACCGGCACCGCTCCATATCGGGATAATAGCCACAGTCACAGGGATTCATCGCCGCCACCAGGACAAAATCCGCCGGGAAGGTAAAGGTTCCGCTGCTCCTGGAAATCTGTACCCTGCGGTCCTCCAACGGCTGCCGCAGGGTCTCAATGACCGGCTTTTTGAACTCGGTCAGCTCATCGAGAAACAGCACCCCCTTATTAGCCAGAGAGATCTCCCCCGGAACCGGCAGGCTTCCTCCCCCGGTCATCCCCGCCGCGGTAATGGTGTGGTGGGGACTGCGAAAGGGCCTGCGGGAAAGCAGCCGTCCCCGCTCCCCGAACTTTCCGCAGACACTGTAAATTCTGGAAAGTTCCATCTGTTCCTCCTCCGTCATGGGCGGGAGAATGGAGGGAATCGCCCGGGCAATCATCGTCTTCCCCGCGCCGGGCGGACCGATCATCAGAAGATTGTGCATACCGCTGACCGCCGTCTCACAGGCACGCTTCAAAATTTTCTGCCCGCTGATATCTGAAAAATCATATGTGGCGGGCTCTTCGGATAGAACCTGCGTATCCCCCGGACTCTCCGGCGGCAGTTTCCCCTCTGTCAGAAACGCCACAGCCTCCCGGATGCAGCTTACCGCCACCGTCGTGATTCCCGGAACCAGCTCGCCCTCCCGGCGGTTTTCCTTTGGAAGAATCATGTACTTCATCCCGAAGTCCCTGGCCGCCAACGCCATGGGTAGCACCCCCGGCACACCGTTGACTTTCCCGTCCAGGGACAGTTCTCCCGCCAGCATAACCTCTCCCAGAGGCTCCTTCGGCACTTCGCCCATGGCCGCCAGCAGAGAGATTGCCACCGGCAGGTCAAAACCGGACCCGGACTTGCGGATATTCGCCGGCGAGAGATTGACGGTAATCCGCTTGACCGGCAGCCGGTAGCCGCAGTTCTTCAGGGCTGTGCGCACCCGATCCCTGGCTTCCCGCACCTCCGAGGACAGATACCCCACCATCTCAAACACAGGCATGCCGTCACTGACGTCGGTCTCCACCTCCACCGGTCGACTGTCAATGCCGTGAATCATGGCCGTATAAACCATACTGTACAATAGCATCACTCCTTACTCTCGCATATTCTGCTGAAAAAAATGGAAAAAATCTGTCGAATGACAGTAAAGATAAAAAAGATGGGATTATCATAACACAGATCCCATCTTTTTGAAAGAAGTAATTCTTATTTTTTCTTGTTTCTCCGACTGCCCTGCGGCCCATTCTGCGCAAAAAACGCCTCCCGCAGCTTGCCAAGCGCCTTCTTCTCGATGCGGGAGACATAGGAGCGGGAGATTCCCAGTCTCTGGGCAGCCTCCCGCTGGGTAATGTGGGCGTTCCTTCCGATACCGTACCGCATGGAAATAATCTGATATTCCCTGTCAGACAATACACTGGGCAGCAGCCGGCGGAGCGTTGCGAGATCTTTCTCGTGTTCCATCTGCTCCACCACATCCACCGTCTCCTCCTCCAGGACGTCAAACAGATGAATCTGATTGCCCTCCTTGTCTGTACCGATCGGTTCGTATATGGAAATATCCTTCGCCCTCTTTTTCTTACCTCGAAAATACATCAAAAGCTCATTGTCGATACATCTGGCGGCATAGGTGGCCAGCTTGCTTCCCTTGCCGGGATTGTAAGTGTCCACCGCCTTCAGAAGCCCGATGGTCCCGATGGAGATCATATCCTCCATATCGTCCTCGGAATTATAATATTTCTTCGCCACATGGGCGACAAGCCGCATATTGTGTTCGACGAGCTTTCGCTTTGCCTCCCGGTCGCCGGAAGCCATCCGCCGCAAGTAAGCATTTTCTTCCTGCGTACTCAGTGGTGTTAGGAAGGTTTTCAATATCTCCTCGAAAAACCTTTTTTATATCATATGAGTCCGCGAAAAAGAAAGTGCCTTTCCATCCGAAATTAACGGATCAGCTCAGTGAGGCCGATCTTCTTGTGTACCTTGCGCAGGGTCTTGCCCGCCACATAGGCCGCCCGCTCATCGTTGGTCTTGATGCACTGGTCAATGTAACTCTTATCCTTCATCAGCTCATCATAGCGCTTCTGCAGCGGTTCCAACTCATCCGCAACCGCTTCTCCGACCGCCAGCTTGAAATCGCCGTAGCCCTTGCCGTCGAACTCCCGCTCGATCTCCTCCATGGTCTTTCCGGTCACACAGCCGTAAATGCTCATCAGGTTGCTGACGCCCGGCTTATCCTCGGAAAAACGCACCTCGGAGCCGGAATCGGTCACCGCCCGCTTGAACTTGCGGATGATCGTATCCCTGTCATCCAGCAGAAGGATCGTCGCGTTCTTGTTCTCATCCGACTTGGACATCTTCTTTGTGGGGTCCGCGAGACTCATGATCTTCGCACCGCTCTCGCTGATGTAGGCCTCAGGAATTGTGAAGACTTCGCCGTAAAGGTTGTTGAACCGCTCCGCGATATCCCGGGTAATCTCCAGATGCTGCTTCTGGTCCACGCCCACAGGCACCACATTGGCCTGATACAGAAGGATATCCGCCGCCATCAGTACCGGGTAGGTGTAGAGACCCGCGTTGATATTATCCGCGTGCTTGCTGGCCTTATCCTTGAACTGAGTCATCCGGTTCAGCTCTCCCATATAGGTAAAGCAGTCCAGCACCCATCCCAGCTGGGCGTGAGCCGCCACATGGGACTGATAGTAGATACAGTTCTTCTCCGGGTCCAGCCCAGCCGCCACATACAGCGCGTACAGCGCCCGGGCGTTCTTCCGAAACTGCACCGGATCCTGACGCACCGTCAGGGAATGGAGATCCATGACGCCGTAAAAACAGGTAAACTCCTCATGCATCTTTACCCAGTTTTTCAGAGCTCCCAGATAATTTCCCAGGGTCAGCGTCCCTGTGGCCTGCATGCCGCTGTACAAAACCTTCTTCTTCTCTTCCATCTTGCCTCATCCTCTTTTCTTTTTTTCTTTTTTGTTGTGCAGGACTTCCCTGCGGATATACTCCTCGGTCGCCCGCTCCCCCTTCTCTGCCAGCATCCGCAATAGACGCTCCAGCAGTTCCTCCGTCTCCGGGTGCATCAGATAATTGCCCCTTCCCCTGAGGAAATAGTTGAGGGCGCTGTCGTCCCGATAGTTTTCCTTCTGATAATTCTTGCTGGCCGCCACCCGGTCAATATACATCTCAACCACATAGTTGACCGGCATCTTCATGCCCGTCATCCGTTTGTCCGGTCCGAGCCCGTAGTCAATCCAGTACTCGAAATGATGCTTGTTTCTTCCCTTGTGGTGCAGCCAGGCCAGCGATACGCCGGTGGCCTCGCGCTCTCCGTTATTCGGGCTTCTGCTGCCTCCCTGATAATATTTACAGCCCACCAGAAATTCCGTCGGACTGTATTTGGACAGATCATGCAGCAGCCCCTGTCTGTACAATCCTACCCGGAAACAACCTTTCATCACATAGATTTTGTGCCGGGTAATCGTCTTGAAATGTTCCCATGCTTTCATTTTATATCCATGACCCGCTTCTGATATATTTTTCAATTATCCATAATAATAGCAGATGCAGCGGATAAATCCAATAGAAAAATCGCTGTTTCCTTTTTCCGGCCTTTCCGCTGTAGAGACCGATGGGCAGCAGGGCGAGGATCGCGGCCCACTGCACGCCGCCGGCATAACCGAACAGATTGATAAACACAAAGATCCCCCAGCCGATCCAGGGAGAGGTCCCCTGCTGCGCAAGATAAAAGGCAAAGACCATGAGCAGTCCGCCCGCCCCATAGTCCATATGCAGCGCCTGCGCGAGAAAGCAGAGAACCGCGAAAGCTCCCGCGCAAAGAAGCAGCTGCTCCCTGCAGCGTTCCAGCACCCACAGCAGAATCAGCCCCAGCGTCAGCGTAAAAAACACATTCTGATGGGCAAAGGAAAAGGGCACACCGTAAAATGCCAGATCAAAAGGGATTTCCGACAGAATGGCAAACAGCGCCAGCCGTCCCAGGTACCGCCGGTAGTCACTGGTATAGCGAAATCCCTCTGCCAGACAGTAGGCGTAAATCGGAAAGGCGACCCTTCCGATGACCCGCATCCAGATCTGATCCGGGAAAAGAATCGCCCCCACATGGTCGATGACCATGGTAAGTACCGCTATCCACTTCAGTACACTTCTGTCAATCATCCGCCGCTGTCTCCCTCACGTCCTCTGTCTCCGCGACTGTTTTCTCTGGAGTTTCCGCTTCCACAGCCGTTTCCCCGTCGATCTCCTCCGAGACGAGAATGCAGACCGAAGACCCCGCCGCCACCAGCAGCGCGGAGTGCACCGGGCCGTCATCCTTCCACTCCTCCATCTCGTGGGCCGTGTTCATGACCATCCGCCACTGCCGGTTCCCCTTCAGCTTCGGCAGCGCGATCTCCACATCCTGATAGTGAAAATTGTAACAGATATAGAGATCCGGCTCTCCCCTGCCGCTGTAAGCGCCACAGTAAAGCATACCGATGGCCCGCTGTTCCCGGTACACCTCCATGGCCCAAGGTTCCTGTCCGTGGTAAGACAGATCCGGTATCCCCTGATGCCGGTAGTCCTTCATCTGCATGGCTCCCTCCATGGAGAGGATCGGGTGGGCTTTGCGAAAGGCGATCATCTTCCTCGTGAACTCTCTCAGATTCCGGTTTGCCTTCGCCCTGGAAACGTTGAGCCAGCCGATCCGGTTGTCCTGGCAGTAGGCGTTGTTGTTTCCGTTCTGGGTATTGCCTGTCTCGTCCCCCGACAACAGCATGGGAACCCCCTGTCCGAGCAAAACCGCCGCGATGGCGTTCTTCGTCTGCTGCATGCGGATTTTGCGAATCCGACGATTGGACGTCTCTCCCTCGTGTCCATAATTACTGCTGTAGTTGACCGGATTGCCGTCCCGGTTATCCTCCCCGTTTTCCAGATTGTGCTTCTCCCCATAGCTGAAGGAATCCATCAGTGTAAATCCACTGCTGTCCGCGGCATAATTGATAAAGCCGTACCGCTCATTCTGTCGGCGCATCTGGTTGGCGAACTCCACCATGCTGCCCTCCATATGGTTCTGCATTCTGCGCAAAGCGTACAGGAAATCATCGTTGCAGACGAACAGGTGCTTTCTTCCGCTCTCGCGCTCCAGCAGCTCTCCCGGAAAATGATCGTAAAAAATCTTGGTATCCTGCAGATAGGGGTTGGCCGCGATCCGCTCGATGGGCGCGTTGCAGCCAACCAGCCGGAAGCCGTCCACCCGGTACTCCCGCACCCACCAGATCAGCGCGTCCACCATCAGATCCTGACTTGTGCCCTCCACAAAGGACATCTCCATGATACATTCCATCCCCTGGCTGTGGATGGCGTCCACGGTCTCCTTCATATGATATGCCGCCGCTCTCCCGCCAAAATAGGATGCCTTCGGGGCGAAATAGGCGGCAGGTCCGTATCCCCAGTAATTGATCTTCGCCGGCTCCCACTCGATCTCCTGCATCGGATGCCTTGCAGAGGCCGCCGCGATCTGGGCGGGATCATACATCACTTCCTCAAAATCGTAGAGCGGCATAAACTCCAGCGTAGTGACTCCCAGTTCCTTCAACTCTCCCAGGCAGGACAAAAAACCGAGGTAATTTCCCTTCTTCTCCTTTGCCATGGGCCGCGCCATGGTAAATCCCCGCATATGAAGTTTGTAACAGACCATATCCCTCGGAGCGATCCTTACCCCCTGGGATTTCCACTGATAACTCTCATCAGCAAAACTGCCGTAAACCGGAAGAACTTCCCTGCGCCGCTCCTCGCCAGCCCAGACTTCCCTTCCCACTGTCCCTGCGGCATAGGGATCCAGAAAGAGCTCGCCGTCCGCCTCCAGAAGGTAACAGAGTTCATCCCAGCAAAAGCCCTCCACCATCACGGAATACACGTCCCCGATCCGTTTCCTTCCCTTCAGGGAAATGCGGCAGACCTCTTTTTTGTCCGCCAGGTCATACAGCCGGATGGCCGCGTCGCCGCTCTCCGTCTTCGCGGCAAAGGTAAACTCCATGTTCTGTGCCCTTCTCCTGGTTCCAAATGTGGCAAAACTGCCGTCCGTTATCTTCATGTTCTGTCCCTTCCTGTCCTCGATATCTGTAACCACTGAATTCATTATAACATTAAGTTTCTGCCGATGTACACTTCAAATATTGTTTTTCCCCTCCTTTTTATGTATAATTTGAAAAAATACGCCCAGAGCGCAAGGAGGACTGAAATTGAAAAAAGATGACATTTTCCCTGTAGACGAGAACGATGAGGATGTGATGGTAACCCTGTCCCTGGACGACGGCACGGAGGTTTCCTGTGAGATCCTGACAATTTTTACCGCCAGAGCGCGGGACTACATTGTGCTGCTGCCCCTGGATCAGGCAGGCAACCCGCCGGAGGACGGCACGGTTTACATTTACCGCTATGAGGAGGACGAGACCGGCGCTCCCTCCCTGGAGAACATTCTGGACGACGAGGAGTACGCCCTGGTGGAAGAACGATTCGACGAACTTCTGGACGAGGCCGCCTTCGACGAGATGGATTGATCCGTATTCCCGGCGCCGCCCTTTCCACGCTCATCCGGCCCCTCCTGCATTTCTTTCAGAAAGCGGGAGGGGTATTTTTGTCCCCGGTCATCCCGGGTACTCCAGGAGAGGTACAGCCTCCGTCTCGCCCTGGTAACGGCCACATAGAAAATCCGGCGTTCCTCCTCGATCTCCTCCGTCGTCCCGGCATTCTTTGAGGGACACTCCCCCTCGCAGCATCCCGGCACGAACACGGTGGCAAATTCCAGCCCCTTCGCCCCATGCATGGTGTAGATTCCGACACCCTTTTCTGACCGGCTCGCACTCTGCGCATGCTCCAGTCCCTGGCGCTGCGCGCGGATTTTCTTTAACAGTTCCCGGATATTCGCCGTCCCCCTGGCCAGATCCTCCACAAGCTCCAACGCTTCGTGAAAGCTGTCGTCCGACGGATGCTCCCTCCCATACTCTTCCAGAAACCTGTCGTAGCCGATGGTCCGACGGATATAATGGAGGGCGGAAAATCCGGGCATGACTGCCAGACGCTGAAGCTGCCTCTGCAGAAGGTCGATACGCTCGCAGATCCAGTCCTTTCCCCGGTAGAAATCCTTCCATCCGCCGAAGGAAACCTGCTCTGTTTCCAGCGATGCCCGGGCCAGATAACGGGCCGGCCGGTTCATAACCTGCAAGAGCAGACTGCGGTCCATCCTTCCCCTGCAGGTCTCCGCCAGCAGCAGATAGGCCTCCACATCCCGGACAGCCCAGTGTTCCAGCGGGTTTTGCACATGGTCCCGCAGATAAAAGGGAATCCCCTCCCGCGCGAAGAGCGGCACAAAGGCGAGCATCTGCCGTCGGCCGCGAAACAGTACCGCCATATCCCCCGGCTTTTCCCCCGCCGCCAGCCTGTCTTTGATTGCACGCACGAGCCCCTCTCCCTCCTGCTGTGCCGTGGGATACCGGCAAAAGGAGACTGCCTCCCCCGCCTCCGCCGCGCTGTGCAGCTTCTTGGCATAGCGTTTCCCGTTGTGGGCGATCAGGTTATTTGCCGCCGAAAGAATCTGAGGACTGCAGCGATAATTTTCCTCCAGGAGAATCTTCCGGCAGTCGGGATAATATTTCGGAAATTCCAGCATCAGCCCCGGGTCCGCGCCCCGGAAGGCATAGATGGACTGATCGTCATCTCCCACCGCAAACAGATTGTTGTGTGGATGCGCCAGCAGACGGATGATCTGAAACTGCAGACGGTTCATATCCTGCACCTCGTCCAGGAGGTAAAAGGAGAAGCGTCCGCGCCAGCGCTCGAGGATCCGCGGATTTTCCCGGAACATGGAAAGGGTCTTCGTCAGCATATCGTCAAAGTCCAGAAGGCCGTAAACCTCCTTCTGCTCCTCGTAGGCGTCAAAAAAACGCCCCATGGGAATGCCGGGAAATTCTCTGGAATGATACTCCGCCGGGTCAATACCGGTATTTTTGATGTAGCTGAATTCTCTGGATATGACCTGAAAGAAATCCTGACGGTCCGATTTGACATGACACCGGGAAGCCGCCTCGCGAAGAAGCTGAAGCCGCATCTTCCCTGTCGCCAGAGCATCTGACTCCAGGCCGTATTCCTCCTGGAGCATGCGAAAGAAAACAGAATGAAAGGTACCGAATACCACCGGCAGATCCTCCCCCATCAGGGAGACAAACCGCTGACGCATCTCCATGGCGGCCGCCCTGGTAAAGGTAATCACCAGAATTTTTTCCGGCGGCACCTGATGCCGGTCAATCAGATGCCGGATGCGGCAGGTCAGCGTGTGGGTTTTCCCGCTGCCAGGACCCGCCAGCGTCAGGCAGGGCCCCGTAAAATGGGCCACTGCCTCCTGCTGTGATGTGTTTAAGATAAGCCGTTCCTCCTCTCAGATTTCCCTCTGAAGCTTGTCCACCGCCGCGCGGACTCTCGCGAGCGTCTCCTCCTTGCCGATGACTTCCATGATCTCTGTCGCCCCGGCCGGCGTGGTCTGCTTGCCGGAAACCGCCGTGCGCAGCGGCCAGAGCACATAGCCGGTCTTCACGCCCTTCTCCTTGATGAAGGCCAACAGCCGCTCATAGATCGCGTCGTTGGTGTAGTCCGTCATCTCCTCAAGCACCGGCAGAACCTCGCGCAGCACTTCCAGGGAGGACTCCGGTGTCGTCTTCATCTTCTTGTGGGCATACATGGAAATATCATACTCCGGAACCGCCTCAAAGAAATCGATCAGCTGAGGAATGTCCGGGAAAATCTCAATTCTCGTCTTGACCATGGCCGCGATCTTCCTTAAGTCATAGTCCTTCGTAATGGTCTTTCGGATATAGGGCTCGGCCATCTCATAGAACCGGTCGAAGTCCATGGCCTTGATATACTCGCCGTTCATCCATTTCAGTTTGACCATGTCAAACACCGCCGGAGATTTGCTCATATGATGATAGTCAAAAGCCTCCACCAGTTCCGGCAGGGAGAAAATCTCCCGGTTGTCCTCGGGACTCCAGCCCAGGAGCGCCACGAAGTTGACGATGGCCTCGGTCAAAAATCCCTGGTCCACCAGATCCTCATAGGATGAGTGACCGCTGCGCTTGCTGAGTTTCTGATGCTCCTCATTGGTGATCAGCGGACAGTGCACATACACCGGAACCTCCCAGCCGAAGGCCTCATAGAGGCGGTTGTACTTCGGCGCCGAGGACAGGTACTCATTTCCCCGGACCACATGGGTAATGCCCATGAGATGATCGTCCACCACATTGGCGAAATTGTAGGTGGGATACCCGTCCGACTTGATCAGAATCATGTCGTCCAGCTCCGCGTTGTCCACAGTAATATCCCCGTAAATCTCATCGCAGAAGGTGGTGGTTCCGGTTCTGGGATTGTTCTGGCGGATCACATAGGGCACTCCCGCCGCCAGCTTCTCCTCCACTTCCTCCTTCGACAGGGAGAGACAGTGCTTGTCGTAAATGCGGATCTCCTTTCCGCCGATGACCTGGCGGCACTGCTCCAGGCGCTCCTCATCGCAGAAACAGTAGTAAGCCTCGCCCTTCTCGATCAGCTCCTTGGCATATTTCAGGTAGATCCCCTGCTCCTGACGTTGGCTCTGTACATAGGGCCCCACGCCGCCGTCCTTATCCGGGCCCTCGTCATGCACCAGCCCTGTGGCTGCCAGTGTGCGGTAGATAATGTCCACCGCCCCCTCCACATAGCGTTCCTGGTCTGTGTCCTCTATCCGCAGGATAAAATCTCCGCCCTCATGTTTCGCGATCAGATAGGCGTACAGCGCGGTTCTCAAATTGCCCACATGCATCCGTCCCGTGGGACTGGGGGCAAATCTTGTTCTGACTCTTTTCATGTTCTCACTCCTCGTCTCAAAAGCCGCGGCAAAGGCGGCAAATTTTATGCTTTTTTATGATAGGAAAAAAAAGAGGAAAAGTCAATGGATTCGGAAAGCATTTCACACATTCCCGCCTTCTTCATATGCTAAAAAGGAAAAGAGAGAAAGGAATCGTCTACGATGAATCAATACCAGGAACCGAGCTGTTCCAGAGGATGCCGTCCCCAGAACTCCGATCCCCTGAATGGGATGGAGATCGCCATGGCGTATGTCCCCTGGCAGCATTTTCAATCCATCTACGAGCCGGATAAAGCGCTTCAGGTAGGAACCGTCTTCCCTGAACTGAACAAACCATTCCTCGGGAAAGGAGGGTGTCCCCGGCGATGATGCAGAATAACCGAAACAAAGAACAGCTGTTTGTCTGGATTACCATGGTGCATTTCATGATGGTGGACCTGATGGAATATCTGGATACCCATCCCACAGACACAGCCGCCATGGACAGCTTTTACCACTATTCCAGCCTCTACAACAAAGCCATGAAGGAGTACGCGGCGCTCTATGGACCGCTGACCATATCCACGGCGGTGCCCGATAAAACCTGGCGCTGGTCGCTTTCAAAAAATCCATGGGAGAGGGGGTATGTATAAATGTGGAATTATGAAAAGAGACTGCAGTATCCGGTAAACATCTCACAGAAGAATCCGGCCATGGCCCAGGTCATCATCACGCAGCTGGGCGGTCCCGACGGAGAGCTTGCGGCATCCATGCGCTATATTTCCCAGCGCTATGTCATGCCTTACCGGGAAGTGGCAGGGCTGCTGACCGATATCGGGACCGAGGAGCTGGCCCACCTGGAGATCATCTCCGCCATCGTGCATCAGCTCACGGAAGGCCTGTCCCCGGAGGAACTGAAGGCCGCCGGCTTTGACAAATATTATGTGGACCACACCCTGGGCGTATATCCCCAGGCCGCCAGCGGAACCCCCTTCTCCGCCACCTACTTCCAGTCCAAGGGCGATCCCATCACGGATCTGTTCGAGGACATGGCCGCGGAACAGAAGGCCCGCACCACCTACGACAACATTCTGCGTCTGGTCAAAGATCCGGAAATCTGCGATCCGATCCGTTTCCTGCGGGCCCGGGAGGTCGTGCACTTCCAGCGCTTCGGCGAAGCCCTGCGGATCGTTCAGGATCATCTGGATTCCGACAACTTCTACGCCTTCAATCCGGCCTTTGACGCGGGTGCAGGCTCCGTCGGCAGAATTGGAAAGAACAGCAATGGCAGCAGCGCGAACAATCGCAGCCAGACCGGGGGCTGCGGCAATGGGAATAACTGCGGCTGCACCAGAAACTGATGCCCGTATACTGTGACCTGAAAGCGATGACGGAAACTCTGCTCTTCGAGGAGCCTGCCGCCAGCGCCGTCATCCGGGGAAATGAGGAGCATCCCGACATCTACGGCACTGCCCTCCTGTATTCCTTCTGCGGCGGAACGCTTCTGGCTGTGCAGGCGGCAGGGCTCCCTGTGGATTTTCCGGCATGTACGAGAGCCTTCTTCGGCTTTCACATCCACGAAGGGACCTCCTGCAGCGGGAACAGCGAAGATCCCTTTGCCGACACCGGAACCCACTGGAATCCCGGTGGCTGTGCCCACCCCAACCACGCAGGCGATCTGCCTCCTCTGCTGGGCAATCTGGGCACTGTTCTGTCAGTGGTCTACACAGACGCTTTCAGGCCGGAGGAAGTACTTGGGCGCACCCTGGTCATCCACAGCAGCCCGGATGACTTTTCCTCCCAGCCCTCGGGAAATTCCGGGGAAAAGATAGCCTGCGGAAAAATTGTCCGATGAAACAGAGGACACGGTTCCTCATGAGGAAGGAGACGGCCGGCAAAATGCTGCCGGCCGTTCTACTCCTCGTAAAATTTCCGATAATCCTCCTCCCATCCCCGCAAAATTTCATCGGGATGGAATTCCTCCTTCTGATAAAAACTGGTCTCCAGATTGTACATATCCACCGACTGGGCAAACAGCCGGATGTCCCTGCTCTCCCCTGCCGCCTCCATCTGCTCTCTCGCCCTCTGAATATAGGCTTCCGGCACCCGGAATTTCTTTGCCTTCTCCGCCATGCCCTCCCCGTCATTCCCCATCAGAAGCGCCAGCAGCAGAGCGTTCAGGCTGTCGTCCCTGCGGTTTCTCTGGTAGGCCATCTCAAAGCAGTCCGCCGCCTGGGGAAACAGAAACAGCCGCGCGTAGGCCGTCCCCATATTGTGCCAGATATCTCCCATAAAAAGCTGGGGCTGGTTTCGGACATTGTCCTGATTGAGGATCGAGTCGTAGACCGAGATTGCCTGAATGTACGCCTTCTGATCCATCAGCTGATCGGCAAAAATCTTCCTGCACTCGGCATCGCTCTTGTTCTCAAAATTCTGAATCTTCGTCAGCGTCTCCCGGATCTCCCCGGCAGTAAGATAGTCTGTGCCGGACAACAGATGCCCCACAAAAATGTGAAGAGGCACATTTTCCTTCAGCATCTCCAGAAGCTGCTGCTCCAGCTCCGGAATATGCAGTTCCTTTCCAATCCAGTGACACAGTTCCACCGACATGAAATCCTGGGGAATCTGATAGGTGTGATGATACAGAAAATAACTCAGTTCCTCCAGGGAATAGACGTTGATCGAGGCTCCCTCCAGATAATAGGGAATCGCCGCAATCGGCCGCTTACATAAAATCAGTTCTCCCATCCTGCTCCTCCCGCTGTCTACTGTAAATGGATCACATGCTCCCAGGTCTTGCCCGAAGCCGGGACAATTTCCCCGAATCCCAGATCCCGGATATTCAGACAGATATCCCGGTCAGAGACCGGCCGGGCGCTGACGCGCAGCCGCGTGGTCCTCCTCTCCCGCTCCGGCAGATCCGTCAGCTCCAGCACCTCCACATGGGCCTCCCTGCTCTCCGGCTTCTGAATCCAGAACTCGATTTCCGGCGTTCCGTCCAGAATGACCTCACATTCCCCACGGCTCTCATACCAGCTCTCCCCGGCGCTGGCCAGAGGGTAAAAGCGAATCGTCTTCTGGTCGAGAACTTTCAGAAACACATTGATCTTCAGCTCATTATCCCCCATGTAGACAAAGGGCCAGTCCCGCTCCCGGTTTTTCACGAACCCCGCATAGCAGGCGCCCTTGGAATAGAGGTTTTTCCCTACAAACACCCGCCTGCCCCGGCAGAGCTTCTGCAGGGACCGCTTCATCCAGTCCCCGTCAAACCCGTCCCCGATCAGGTAAACCGCGGAGACTGCCCGGCCCGCGAAGGCGCGGTCAATGATCTGCTCAAATTCCAGATCACGGTTATCCAGAAGGGAGCCATGGTTGCCCTGATGAAGCGTTACCACCTGCGGCGTCGTGTGCACGTTGCGCTCCAGGAGGCAGTGCCGGAGCTGGGGCTGCGTGTAATCAAAAAGCGCCACATCGCCGCGGAAAATCTGAGGCTCCTGGCTCAGCGCGTAGTAATAAAAACTCTCCCGGTAATCCACCAGCGCCACCCTGGACGCTTCCAGCCCCAGCGAGGAGGCCGCCATCGAGAAGAGTTCCGCCGTCTCAAGATCCAGCTTCTCCAGCGTAAACACCAGCTTCTCTACCGGCGCGACAGAGGAATAATATCCCGGTATCGACAACACCTTTCTCAGAAAAATAACCAGAAGATCCCGGGCCTCGTAGCGCTCCTGTTCCAGATAGACCTCCTCCCGGTCCAGCGCCTTCTGAAGCAGCTGGTCCACCCCTGCCGCCTGATGCAGTTTAACCTGTGTCCTGGCCTCGTTGCCGATCAGCCACTGCCCCACGCCCCGGCGCTTTGCCAGATAGGTGGGAATCTGATAATTCTCACTGCCCATCACTGTGCTGACCGTCTCCGGCTCATCCATATGCCTCTGATAAAAACTGAGCATCGTATATCGGTCATTGATGTCGATTCCCAGATACAGTCCTTCCGTCTTTTTGTCCATAACAACCTCTTTATCTCAAGTGAAACAGCTGTTCCGTCATCTGCTCCAGCCGCTGATAGCTCTTGATCTCTTCTAAAAGCGCCATCTCCGTTCCCGAAGCCAGACTGCGCTCCATCTGATTCAGGCGGCCATATCGTCCTGTCGCAGCCTCATCGCCGTTATCGGAACAGGTCAAAGACCCGGAAGCGATCACATTTCCCTCCCGAAGATCCCGGATCTCATAGTCCACGCTCTCTGCGGCGAACAACACAAAAGGCTTTACGTAAATGCCCTCATACATCTCCGGCAGTTCCTCCCGGACTTCCTCCCCCGCCCTCTTCCAGGAAATTTCCAGCTTCCTTCCGGCTTCTCCCCGATATTCCACGAAAGTCTTGTCATACAGATGATACTTGATCTGAATGCGCGGGTCCGCCTTCCGGTAAAAAGCGAAGAAGATCCCCTTCTGGGTGGCCTGCTTGAACAGTTCGTCCAGAAGCGCGAACTCCTCCTCCGTCAATTCTTTTCCGTCAGTCAGATCCTGCATACAGGCGGCGCGGCAGATATCGTTCCACTTTTCCCCCTGCCGGTATCCTCTCCGGATATAGGAAAAAATGCTCTCCGGCACATCCCATCCCTTGCGGAAATACCCGTGGGCGTAATAGGTCAGAAAAGCCTCCTCCATCATCCGGCTGCCGCCCCCGGCCACATAGGAGTCAAACACGTCAAAAATCTGCGTCTCCCGCAGCTCGCCGTAAAGGGTCTGTACCAGCATCCGCTCCTCCAGCTCATGGGTGGGCAGTTTTCGCTCCCGGGCTGCTCTCCAGAGACGCAGCAGCAGGCGGAAAGGCCCCATATAATAGCGGATCAGATAACCTGCCGTCATGGCGCTGACCACATTTTTGTCCAGAAGATAGCCGCACAGGGCAATCAGAAAGTCCTCTCCCTCGTACTCTCTGGCCGGAATCATCGCGTCACAGAGCATCCGAAGACTGTGTCTGGAGAGCACGAGGCCGTCAAACCGTTGGATGAGCTGGTACACCCGCTGGAAGTGGCCTTTCTGTATCAGCCATTCCAGAATCCGGGAAAAGGTCTCCGCCGAAAGATCGGAGAAATCCACCTCCTCCACAAAATAGCTCTCCACCAGCTCCTCCTGTTCGTGTTCCGGGAACAGAGCGAGAATGACCGGATAGAGCCAACGCTTGTAGGAAGCGCGCACTTCCGGAGCATGCAGCAGTCGGTCCAGACCGTGAATGTCGTCGGATGTAAAATCTGTCAGCTTCTTCCGCTGTCCGAACCCATAGAGAATATAGGGGAGCTCTCCCGGCGCCAGCTCCTGCAGCGCCGGCGCCAGCGTTTTCGGATACATCAGTTCCTCCACATAGTAAGCCTCCGCATCTGCGATCAGATACCCCTTCTCATGTTCCAGAAAAATCTGCCAGGTGTCGGAAATGACCGACACATAGCTGCAACCGTTCTTTACCGGAGCCACAAAGGGCATCTCATACTGGCTCTGATACAGAAACACCCTCGTGATTCCCGGACAAAGACAGATAACCTTCTTCATAAACAGCAACTCCGCCATGGCCTTCGCCTGCTCCTCTGTCGGTTTCTCCCTCTGCAGCACATCCTGGTAAATCATGGCCAGATTGTCATCCATATGACCCAGACGCATCTGCTCTGCGGCAAAGGCGGCAATGGTGCGCTCATACTTTTGGTAATCCTCCGGCGCCTTGGCCCTGTTGGCGATAATGTTCCCGTAGAGAAGGCCCTTTTTCTGGTAGGCCACACTGCTGCTGTACTGGAAATATTTCGTGACGATCAGCGGCATCTGCTCCACACTGTTGTCAGGAATCGAGGACAGAAACGCCTCGTAGAGTCCTGTCATGGACATTTCCCGGTCGATAGCCAGCCGATACCAGGGCAGATACTTCTCCCCAAACCGGTGTCCCTTCAAAAGATAGCGCACGAGGGCGGTCAAGACCTCATCCCTCGGGCAGACGGCATAGGCCTCCCGGAGAATCTGAAAAATCCGCTCCCGGTATCCCTTTTCTCCCTCCAGGACCCCGGCCAGCTGCAGCGCCACATCCTCCGTCAGGCCGTGATGCTTTGCCGCCCACCAGAGAACCTTCACATGAAAGCTGCCGAGATTTCCCAGAAGGTAGGGATTTTCACGAATCAGACCATAGGCTTCCCCGTAGAGAATCGGCGTGTTCTCCCCCTCCTCCACTCTGCGCCCGATGGCCTTGAGTTTGCGGCTTCCACTCTTTCGATATTCCTCCTTCAGGGACACCAGAAAACAGAACATCCAGAAATTACCCGGATGTTCCCTGGAGATGACCTCGATCTCCCTGGTCAGTTTCCGCACGTATTCCTCCTCCTGCTCGATCAGCGTACACAGGTAGAGCAGAAAGGCCCAGGCGACACTCTTCTTGTCGGAGATCTCCCGGCGGAGCTTCTGAATCAGCCACAGGGCTTCCTGACTCTTTTTGTTCCGGATCAGCGCGTAGGCCTTACAGAGCATGTACCAGTTCTTTCTCTCCTCCCGCCGCACTTCCGTGAGCAGGCTGTCCAATACCAACTCCTGACTCATCTGATCCAACAGCAGCACCGTGCTGTCGCACCATTCTCCCGTGGTCTTCTGTCCCAGGAGAAACTGCTCGTAGAGACGCATCAGGGTAAGCACCTGTCCCCGGTACCTGTGGTCCATCCCGAGAAACCGGTCATTCTTCCCGTCCCTGGACGCCACGATGGTCACTTCCCGATAGATATCCCCGCTCTCGAAGGAGATGCGGGCATAATTTTTCCCTCCGTGCAGCCGCTCCTTGTGGATATAGAAGCTCAGCTCCATCCGATTGCCCAGGAAAAAGTCGGAGGTTACCTGCTCCTTCTCCACTGTGACAAAATCGCTGTCGCTGGCGACCTGAATGGAGATAAATCCCCAGTTATCCTTTGTGATGACAATGGTCTCTTTCTGATTCTCCCGGAGATCATAATACTCCCGCTGCTCCTCCTTTACATCGAAGGCCACCCGCCGCTTGCACCCGGCGGCAATCAGAAACTCCTCCAGATTCTGGGCGCTGGGCAGCCCTCTCCGAAATCCCTGATACAGGAGCTGTATCCGATCGCTCTGACGGCTGATCAGCTCCGCGAACTCGCTGCTGCGGAAAATCTGCTGGGCCTCGCTCCACTGTTCCCTGGCGAGCGCCGTGAAATCCTCCAGGGACCGGATCTCGCCCATGGAGGAGACCGGGCAGCGTTCGAGAACATGCAGTTCATAGGGAAGGGATTCCTCTCCCCCGTTGTAGAGCACGGTAAAATACCCCTCCAGCCTGTCGCCAGGCGCAAAGGAGCTGCTGTTCGCGCGGTAGGCGCACCGGACCTTTGTCCCCTCGAACTGCTGTGTCAGGCAGATCACGTAAGGGTTGGAGGAGAGGATGATCCCGCTGGCCGGAACCTGATTCTCCGAGATGATCGTAAATTCCCCGGTCATATCCTCCCCAGGCCGTCCCGCCGCCTCCGCCTTATTTACCGAAAATTTCAGCTTTGGTTTTTCCCTGTCAAACTGCCCCTCGGACATCCGCCAGATCTTCTTCCGCAATGTAAAGCACCTGTTCTTTCTCTGTCAACGTTGATTTTTTACCGTTTATGACTATAATACTATAGTAAGATTATAATCGATTTAAACGTCAGTGTACAGGGTCAAAACAACAGCAGGAGGCACGTATGATAACACACAGAGACCATTTTCATGGAAGCGATCTGGAAAAGATCGAAGCGATTTACGGAATAAAAAAAGAAGAGATTACCAGCTTTTCCGCCAATGTCAATCCCCTGGGGATCTCCCCCAGACTGCGGGAATCCCTGATTGACCACATCGACGCCATTACCGCGTACCCGGATCGGGAATACACTTCCCTGCGCCGGTGCCTGGCCGCCTACGCCGGGACGGTGCCGGAGCGGATCATTGTGGGAAACGGCTCCACAGAGCTGATCTCCCTGTTTATCCAGGTGGAACACCCGAAGAAGGCCATGATCCTCGGTCCCACCTACTCGGAGTACGAGCGGGAAGTAGCCCTCGGCGGCGGCACCACCGTGTACTATCCCCTGAAGGAGGAGCTGGAATATCAGCTCGACATCGAGCACTTTACATCAAAATTGCAGGATGACATCGATCTCCTGATCCTCTGCAACCCCAACAACCCCACCTCCACCTCCATCGACACGGAGGGGATGCGCCGGATTCTGGACGTGTGCATGGAGCACGGCATCTATGTCATGGTGGATGAAACCTATGTGGAATTCTGCGACCAGGTAAAAAAGATTTCTTCCATCCCGCTGACCGCCTACTACAACAACATCATCATTCTGCGGGGCACCAGCAAATTCTTCGCCGCTCCGGGACTTCGCCTGGGTTACGCCGTCACCGGCAACATGGATCTGCTTCGCAGCATCAATCAGTACAAGAATCCATGGATGATCAACTCCCTGGCCGCCATCGCCGGCGAGCTGATGTTCTCCGACAGCGCCTATATCGAGGAGACCCGAAACCTGATCATCTCCGAACGGCAGCGGATGTACGATCTCTTCCGGGCATCCGACCGGTTCCATCCCTACCGGCCCACCGCCAATTTCATGCTGTGCAAAATTCTCGATGAGCACACCAGCGGCGACCTTTTCGACCGGGCAATCCGCCGGAAAATGATGATTCGGGACTGCTCTACCTTCCCGTTCCTCAGCGAAAAGTATATCCGCTTCTGCTTCATGAAGAAGGAGGATAACGACCGGCTGGCCGAATGCCTGCTGAAGGATTGACAGCGTCGGCGGCAGCGGCAGCGCCGATGCCTATGCTCTCTCCATCTGGCTGACCGCATTCTGAGCCCGGGCCACATCCTTCAGATTTTCCAGCATGAAGTAGGTCCGATGGCTGCCTCTTCTCGTATAGTAAGTCTCACTGAACAGGATCGTGCCGTTGCCGTTCCTGTGAATCATCACATCCATGGGCGGCAGGTCCTTTCCATCCCGCATGGTAATCTTCCTGCCGCTCTTTACAATGATCTTCTTATTTGTGATGACATAAAACGTCTTATCCCGCAGATAGGCAGTCTGCAGGAAACGCCCGAACAGAAGATACAGTCCGATGGCGACAAAGGGCAATCCCCACAGAGCCAGAAAAAGAGAGCCGCCGCCGCTCATGACGCTTTGCAGAGCCGAAAACTCCCAGAACAGGGAAAAGCCCAGCCACATAACCGCAAAAATAACCACCATCCAGTCTCCCTGCCGGAAAATATTTCCCCTCTCCGGCCTCCCCTTCCAGAGAATATATTCATCCTCCAGAAGATAAGGCCGACAGAAATCATAGGGATCCCTCACATTCTGTTCCATTATTCTTCCTCCCGATCTTGCCGCGCACGCGCAATTTTTTCCTCACACTATAGCGTCTGTGTCCCAGACGCTCAGTGCTTTGACTCGTCAAAGCTGAAACTGATCTGTTCGTATCGCCCACCGGGATCTGCCTCCCCGGCGTTCTGCTGTTCCAGTACCGCGAACACTCTCTTTAAAACCGGGTTCCCATTCCTGTCCCCCCGGAGCGGAATCCCTCCGTGCTGGAGGAAGAACGTGTTTCCCTCCGCCGTCGGCTTGTTTTTCCCATAATCCACAACAAACAGAGGCCGACCGTTTTTCAGGGTTTCCTGGCCTGCGTGAAACGTTCCCCCGTCCATCGCCGATTCAATCAGAAGCATGGCGTCGGACAGGCCGATGATCGTACCGTTCCGTTTCATCGCATTGGCGGCGGACCAGGGCAGATTTGGAGAAAACTGCGACAAAAACAGATGATTTTCCTCATCCAGCAGTCCCTTTACCTCGCCCTTTATCCTGTTTTTCAGAATTCCCTCAACGATCACGAAAATCGTGCTTCCACCGGATTGCAGAGCCGCTCTGTGGGCAGTAATATCAACTCCCTTCGCGTATCCGCTTACCACGGTAACACCCTCCGCAGCCAGCTGTCTGGCCGCGCTGTCCGTAATCCGAATCCCCGACTCCGACACCTTTCTGGAACCGGTAAAACCGACAGATTTTTTCCGCAAAAGGGCAAAATTCCCCTGGTAAAAAAGCACCGCCGGGGCGCTTCCCGATCCCATGCTTTTCAAACTCTCCGGGAAGTCGTCATCCCCGATCCAGCACATACCCACATGGTTCTGATATAACTGCTCCTCCAGCACACGGGCATGCTCCTCATTCTCATAAATATTCTGCGCTGCCTTCTGACTGATTCCGACAGATCGCATCAGCTCCACGTCGCCGCACAGATCCTCCAACGCGCAGGAGGGATGATCCAGCATGTACTGCGCCGCCTTTTTCAGCGTGGCATCCCCGGCGCCTCTGGCCGTTATAATCCGCAAAACCTCTCTGTCCATCATGTGTTATCCCTGTCCTTCAAAGATTTCACGCACACCACGCCAAATACGCACTCCGCGCCCAGACTCTTCAGGAAGCCCGCATACTCCCACATGGTGGTCCCGGACTGATACAGATCATCCGTCAGCAGAACCTTCTTTCCCCCTAACGGATCATTTACCTCCACAAGCTTTTTACTGTAAATGTCTCTCCAGATCCGAATCTTCTCCTCTATGGAAACATTTTTCAGCTGGGGCTTATCAGCGCACAGCGCAGGCTGCAGAAAAGAAATTCCCAGGCGTCTGGCCATTTCCCCGGCCATCTTCCAGGCCATCTTTTCCCTGCCTGCCTCCGTGGCCGGCATGGGCGACACATACCAGTCCTCCTTCTTGCCGAAGGGCACATACCGGCAGCTGTCCAGCATTTTGTTCATAACAATATCGGTATATTTCTTTTTGTCCTCTTCGCTCAGCCGGGCAATGTTATATTTCAACTGGTATTCCGCCTCTCCGATCTCCGTCCGGCTCTCTCCATAGACAATATTGAAATCGGCGGCAATGCAGTAATCTAGCTCGTCCTTAAAATATTCCTGTATATTCCGGTTCAGGCCCAGCCACAGCACGTCATTTGTCACATGCTCACACCAGTCCAGGAATTTTGCGATCACGTCCTGATCATAGTGATCCTGCGGAAGCCAGAGCGTGCTCATGCCCTCATACTTTTTACTCTCCTTCCACTTGGTAGGACTTCTCTTCTCCAATATCGAAAAAAAATAGTTGATGATGCCAACATATCCGGTTTTTGTGGATATGTTATACGCGCCATCATTCTCATGGACTGTGATCCAAAAATCGCTTCGTTTTCTCTCAAAATGGTACTCCATAGGATTCGTTCCCCCTCTCTTCATAGAAATAATCATACAGGATACCATCTGAAATGTCCATGAAATAAATGAAATAAGTCATATCCATACCGCTTTTCAGGAATACCGAAATTTCTTTACGGCTCATCCCTGCCATGTTTTTTTGCTCCACGAAACCCTTCCGCCTTGCCTTCATCCATTACACCTTTTCGAAACTCCAGCTTAAGCTAATTAGTTTGTGAAAATCCGACAAAGATTTACTATTTTGTCGATCTCCATTTCTCCACCGTAGAATATGAAACGTCAATACCGTCATAGGGCCTCAAACCGTCTGCTTGCGGTATATTCTTTGAAAAAATACGGACGTGGGTTCAGAATTTGTATCACGTCGGTATAACAAAAGAAAATCGTATGGCTATTCTTGAAAAAAGCCTAATTTTTACCGTATTCCATCTCAACCGCAGAAATTCCCGCCATTTACAAAAGGACCACGCCATGTTTTCCACAGCGCAGTCCTTCCCACATCATTCTCTTTCTCAGCTCTTGCAATACTGGTTCGATCCTGATTATGTCTTTATTATTTCTTAATTATTTCTTACTCTTAAAGTACTCATCAATGCTTGCCGCGGCGGTCTTTCCCGCTCCCATGGCAAGGATAACCGTAGCCGCGCCTGTTACCGCGTCGCCGCCGGCGTAAACCGCTTCTTTGGAGGTAGCTCCACTGTCCTCTGCGATGATACAGCCCCGGCGGTTCACATCCAGCCCCTTGGTGGTGGAAGAGATCAGCGGGTTGGGAGATGTTCCCAGGGACATGATGACCGTGTCGCACGCGATCTCGTACTCGCTGCCGGGGATCTCGATGGGACGTCTTCTTCCGGAAGCATCCGGCTCGCCCAGTTCCATCTTGATGATGCGGATGCCCTTTACCCAGCCCTTCTCATCCACGAGGATCTCGGTGGGGTTCTGGAGCAGATCGAAAATCACGCCCTCCTCCTTGGCATGGTGTACTTCCTCCACACGGGCGGGCAGCTCCGCCTCGCTCCGGCGATATACGATATGTACCTCTCCGCCCAGACGAAGAGCCGTTCTCGCAGCGTCCATGGCAACGTTTCCGCCGCCCACAACCACGACCTTCTTACCCTTGGCGATGGGGGTGTCATGATCTTCCCGGAAAGCCTTCATCAGGTTGTTTCTCGTCAAGAACTCGTTGGCGGAGAACACGCCGTTGGCCTGCTCGCCCGGGATACCCATAAATCTCGGAAGACCGGCGCCGGATCCGATAAAGATCGCTTCAAAGCCCTCATCCTCCATCAGCTCGTCGATGGTAACGGACTTGCCGATTACCACATTGGTCTCGATCTTTACGCCCAGAGCTTTGACATTCTCCACTTCCTTCGCCACAACCGCGTCCTTCGGAAGACGGAATTCCGGAATGCCGTAAACCAGCACGCCGCCCGGCTGATGCAGTGCCTCAAAGATCGTCACATCGTACCCCATCTTGGCCAGGTCGCCGGCGCAGGTCAGTCCTGCGGGACCAGAACCGATAACCGCCACCTTGTGACCGTTCTTCTCAGGGTTTGCCGCCGGCTTGATGCCATGCTCTCTCGCCCAGTCCGCGGCGAAACGCTCCAGCTTACCGATGGAGACGGAATCGCCCTTGATGCCGCGGATACATTTTCCCTCGCACTGGCTCTCCTGAGGGCAGACACGTCCACAGACAGCCGGGAGCGCTGAAGACTCGCTGATAACCTGGTAAGCCTTCTCAATATCTCCCTCCTTGATGGCCTGCACAAAATCCGGAATCTGAATGGACACCGGGCAGCCCTTCACACACTGGGCGTTCTTGCAGTTTAAGCACCGGGAGGCTTCCTCCATGGCTTCGTCCAGGGTGTACCCCAGACATACCTCGTCAAAATTGGTCGCCCTGACCTTGGGATCCTGCTCGCTGACAGGTACTCTCACAAATCCGTCCATTATTTCTCACCTCCGCAATTTCCGCATCCGCCGTGATGTGTATCGCCCTCCTGCAGTTTCAGGAGTGCCCGGCCTTCCTCTGTCTTGTACTGCTGCTGTCTCGCCATGGCCTGGTCAAAATCCACCAGATGTCCGTCGAACTCCGGTCCGTCCACGCAGGCAAACTTCACTTCATCCCCCACCATCAGACGGCAGGCTCCGCACATACCGGTGCCATCCACCATGATCGGGTTCATGGAGACGATCGTCGGGATGCCCAGCTCCTTTGTCAGCTTGCAGACAAATTTCATCATGATCATCGGTCCGATGGCAACGCACCAGTCAAAGGTCTGGCCCTCGTCCACCAGAGCCTGAAGCTGATTGGTACCCATACCGTGGAAACCGTAAGAACCGTCGTCAGTAGTCACACAGAGCTGGCCGGCAACGCTTCTCATCTCCTCCACATAGAAGAGCAGATCCTTTGTGCGGGATCCCATAATGACTGTAACGTCGATGCCGTGCTCCTTCAGCCATTTTACCTGAGGATATACCGGAGCGGTTCCCACGCCGCCGGCAATGAAGACGATTTTCTTCTTTCTGGTCTCCTCCAGATTTTCCTCCACACACAACTCCGACGGCTGACCCAGAGGCCCTACGAAATCCTCGAAAGCGTCGCCTGTCTCCAGCCAGGACATGCGCTCCGTGGAAGCTCCCACCGTCTGAAAAACGATCGTGATGGTTCCCTGTTCTCTGTCATAATCGCAGATCGTCAGGGGGATTCGCTCTCCTGCCTCGTCGATCTTCGCGATGATAAACTGTCCCGGAAGACAGTATCTGGCCACCCGGGGCGCTTTCACATCCATGAGAAAGATCCTGTCGGCAAGTTTCTCTTTTCTAGTAATCGGATACATATTTTCCTCCCATAAAAATATTTTGTCAGCTGAAATAGACCAGTTCGTCTGCAGGCTTCTCAGCCTTCTCTATGGAAACCGGATACAGTACCGGGCCCACTCCCTTATACTCCTTGGCAAACTCCACCTTTATCTCGGCGGTCAGGCGGATCCAGGATTTATGTGCAATCTGCGGCGCCTGGTCGGACTTGCACTTCATGCCCAGGAACGTGATATCCTCCACACAGCAGGTCATGGCAAAACGCCCCGGCACAAACACGTTCCGGCGGAGCTTTCCGTCGGCGGGATTGTACACCAGCGCCAGAAACCGCACTTTCTTGTGATCATATTTCTTCGGATTGTCCATGGCATCCATGAACCACAGGGCATAATCCGCGTCGGAGATGTCAATGATATCCGCGTTCAGATCGAAGGGAAGCTCCTCCTCCCGCTCGTCGATGGTGCCGTCCGCCCGCTCATAGACAATCTGGGCCGGCCGGTTGACCGCCTTGATGCTCCCGCGGAATTTGCTCTTCGGCGTGTTGTCGTCGCATCGGTTGAAGATGACGACCTCCGCCTTGAAGAGCTGCTCCATCATCATGGTCCGCATGTTGGTCAGGTACATCTCAAAAGTCTGGGCGTCCACCGTGGCCAGAGACTGAACGATAACCCAGAACTCCGGCAAATCCATCTCATACAAAAGATCCGCGTCCCAGGTACCGTTGTATTCCAGAAATACCACGTCCGGATGATACTCCACCGAGAGAGCCTCCAGCTTCTCCGGCGTGAAATCCTCCTGGGATTCGATCATCGCCACCCTGGCGTTTACCGTCTTTAATTTTTCTTCATCGTACTCCACCTCGCCGTCCTCGCAGGCGATGATCAGAATACGGTCGTCGTCTTCCGCAAAACCGTTCTCAAACAGGGTCTCCTGTATCAGCGTCGTCTTTCCGCTGTCCATGAAGCCTGTGAAAACATACACCGGAATTTCAGGCATTACCTCTTACTTCCTTTCTTTTCGTCTTCCGCGCTGTCCGGTTACGCGATGCCGAACAGTTCCTCCAGCTTATGCTCGTCGATGTCGGTGCCGATGACCACCAGACGGCCCGTGTAATCCGGCTCGCCGTCCCGCAGCTCATACTCGCCGTCCACCAGATCAAAGTAGATCCAGCTTCCGTCCACGGACTCCACCATACCCTTGGACCGGAGAATGGTGCCGTAATCCGCCGTCTCCGCAAAAGCCTTCAGAGCGTTCTCGATGGTCTCTCTTGTAAACTTGTGAGGCGTCTCCTTGCCCCAGCTGGTAAACACGTCGTCGGCGTGATGATGTCCGTGCTCATGGTCATGATCATGGCAACCGCAGGTGCAGCCCTCTCCGTGGTCATGATCGTGATGATGCTCATGGCCCTCATGGTCGTGATCGTGATGATGCTCATGGCCCTCGTGGTCGTGATCATGATGATGCTCGTGCCCCTCGTGATCGTGGTCATGGTGGTGCTCATGGCCCTCGTGATCATGATCATGGTGGTGATCATGCTCATGTGCCTCGTGGGCGGCCTCCGCCAGGGTCTTCATCTCCAGATTGTCCTGGCCTTCCATGACCTTTAAGATCTGCGTTCCGGGAATCTGATCCCAGGGTGTCGTGATGACCGCTGCCTTCGGGTTCAGAGCCTGAATCTGCTTCACGCAGAATTCCAGCTGCTCGGGCTTTGCCTTCTGTGTCCTGCTGAGCACTACCGTTGTGGCGTACTCAATCTGATTGTTGAAAAACTCGCCGAAAGCCTTCATCTGCTTGGAGGCTTTCAGGGCGTTTACCACTGTAACCAGTCCGTTCAACTTCACATCGTGATCCTTCTCCAGATCAATCACGGAGGTCATGACATCGGAAAGTTTGCCGACGCCGGATGGTTCAATCAGAATACGGTCCGGATGAAACCGATCCAGCACCTCCACCATGTTCTTCGCGAAATCGCCCACCAGGGAGCAGCAGATACATCCGGAGTTCATCTCGGAGATCTCGATGCCGGCATCCTTCAGGAAACCGCCGTCGATTCCCACCTCGCCGAACTCATTCTCAATGAGGACGATCTTCTCGCCTGAAAAGGCCTCGTCCAGCATTTTCTTGATAAACGTTGTCTTCCCGGCCCCGAGGAAACCGGAAATAATGTCAATCTTCGTCATTTATAAAACCTTCTTTCCAAAAGTGATATGTGACAATTTGTCATACGAAGTTAATTATAACACATTTTTAGCAGGAAACAACGAAAAAATGTTGACCCTCCGCACTTTTCCATTACCCTGTTCCATTGCCGTAAATCTGTGATAAAATGAGAGGCAGAAAAAGTTTAACAAGGAGGATGGATCTATGACACCTATGGAAAAACACCAGTCCCAGGTCGCGGCGCGCGTTCTGGAAGAACTGAAAAAAAGATCGATGGAAGGCTACTACTGCCGCACGGCCCAGGAGGCGGCGGACCTGGTCTCCTCCCTGATCGCCGACGGGGAGACGGTAACCTTCGGCGGCTCCATGACGATTGGAGAAACCGGCATTCTCGATGCCCTGAAAAAGAGAACGGATCTGACGATTCTGGACCGCGGCGAGGCAAAATCCCCGGAGGAAGTGCAGAAGATCTACCGCCGGGCTTTCTCCTGCGACACTTACCTGATGAGCGCCAACGCCATTACCAGGGACGGACAACTGGTCAACATCGACGGAAACGGCAACCGGGTGGCAGCTCTGTGTTTCGGCCCGAAGCAGGTGCTGGTCATCGCCGGCATGAACAAAGTCAGCGAGACTTTAGAGGAGGCCGTCAGCCGGGCCAAAAACACCGCTGCCCCTGTCAATTGTCTGCGGCTGAACAAGGAGACTCCCTGTGCCAGGACAGGCGCGTGCGGCAACTGCCAGTCCCCCGACTGCATCTGCTCCCAGACCGTCATTACCCGCCACTGCTCTCCCGCCGGACGGATCAAGGTCATCCTGATCGAGGGCAGTTGGGGTTATTGAAGCTTTACCCGGTCTTTGTGCGACAAATGTTCTGCACAACGAATATGATCAGGAATACAGAATTTTTTGGAGGAACCTATGGAAAAAACAGATAGCAACACAAGAGGACTTCGCGAAGACTTATGATGTCCCCAAAGTTTACGATCAGATCGACGACGTCTTTACCGATCCCGACGTGGATGTCATCTACATTTCCACGCCCCACAACACCCATATCGGGTATCTGAGAAAAGCTCTGAAAAACGGAAAGCATGTACTCTGCGAGAAGTCCATTACCCTAAATTCCGCGGAACTCTCAGAAGCGGCGGAACTGGCCCGGGAACATCATGTAGTGCTGGCGGAGGCCATGACCATTTACCATATGCCCATTTACCGGCGCGCTGCTGGATATCGGCGTCTACGCCCTCTCCCTGGCCCGTTGGTTCTTCTCGGAGACACCGGATCAGATAACCTTCCCAGGCCCGCTTTGCCCCCACCGGCGTGGATGAACAGGCCTCCATCCTGCTGATGAATCCGAAGGAGGAGATGGCGGGCATTACCCTCTCCCTTCACGCCAAACAGCCCAAGCGGGCGACCCTCTCCTACGACAGGGCTTACATCGAGATCTTCGAGTACCCCAGGGCATCGGAGGCTGTCATTACCTGGACGGAGGATGGCAGAAAGGAAGCCCTTCGGGAAGGGGACACAAAAATGGCCCTTTCCTATGAAGTTTCCGACATGGAAAAGACCATTCTCACCGGCGAGGACGCCATGTATTTATCCTACTCCCGGGACGTGATGAAGATCATGACAAAGCTCCGGCAGGACTGGGGCATGAAATATCCCGAGGAGGAGTGACGCGGCTACGCCAGCGTAAACTCCAGGAAATCCAGCTTTCCTTTTCCCTCGAACCGGAAAAAGAGCGCCCTGACACCCGGTTCCATGGAAACCTTGCCGGAGAAAGACTTCCATTCCTTCGCCGGCTCCAGCACGATCGCACCCACCGGAGTTCCCTTCGGTTCTGTGGAGATAACCAGTTTTCCCCTGGCACTGCCCCTTACCTTCACGGAGATTTCCTCTATATCCTCAAACCGGAAATACTTATATCCGGCGGTCATTCCATTTTTCCCGTTGGCAATATACTGCCTTGGCTCCGGGCATTTTCCCGCGTCGTCCGGCGAAAAGTCCGGTCCGTCCTGGGTAATATAGGGATGGCGTCCGCCCATAGCCAGCACATGAGAAAATGTAGGCGTAACCGATCCGTACAGGTTGCAGGCGATGGACGCCGGGTAGGTGCCCTTCCCCTCCAGCGGACCGCCGTTCAACCCGCAGGAGGTAAGCTCCACCTGAAGAATGGTTCCATCCTCCAGAATCTCAACCTCCTCAGCGCATCCCTGCCGGGAGAACATACTGCGGTTGGTCTGCCTGTGATAGAAAATATAGTATTTCCCGTCGATGCATTCCAGGCCGCCGTGATTGTTCCCGTAGCAACAGACCGGAACACTTCCCTCCTTTTCCGGAAAGAGGTCACAGTTGCTGACGATCACGCCGCCATATCGATATCCGCCGTCAGGGCGGTCGCTGACGGCGTAACACAGTTCATGAAGATTGACCGACGAGTACACCAGGTAATAGTTTCCTCTGATTTTACGTATGGAGCTGGCCTCAAAGAATTCGTGTCCCTCAAATCCCGTTCCCTCCGACTCTCCGAGGGTCGGAAGCATTTTTCTCGGTTCTTTCTTTATGGTAATCATATCGTCGGAAAGTTCCATGACTACAGAAACCTTCGGCTCTTTCCCGATATCTCTCGGCACTCTGGGTCCGTTTCCGGAATACAAATAGATGGATCCGTCGTCATCGATGAAGACACCCGGATCAAACTGGATCGTATCCCCCTCCCGCTCTCCGATAATGCCGCCGGAGGTGTCCTGCACCAGGCCGTAAAACGCATACTGTCCCGCCGGCGAATCGCAGACCGCCACGCCGATGGAGCGGATTTTATCGTCCGGGCAGTAGTAGAGATAATAGCGTCCGTCCTTTCCCCTTACCACATCCGGCGCCCAGAGCTCGTGGTTTCCATCCCTCATCCTAGGATCCTGGGTCTTTTTGTAGATGACGCCCTCGTAGCGCCATTCTTTCAGATTGTTCACAGCCGCGGAATAGCAAACATAATCGTTGAGGCAGAATTTCTTTCCGTCAAAACGGTCGTGGCTCCCGTAGACATAAATTCTGTCCCCGAACACGTGGGGTTCCCCGTCGGGGATATACTCGTACAGCGGCAGATACGGATTCATTGCCTGTCTCATGATGTTCCCTCCCAATATCCTGCGTTTTTCACATATTCTCATTTCTTTCTGACTTCGAGTACCATCATACTTGAATTAAGAAGAAAAATCATTTACGATAAAAGTCATAAAATTCTCTTTTTCGGACATTTTCCAAATTACTCTCAGCTTAAGGAGGTCACACGGATGGAGGACAATATCAACGTCTGCGCTTATCCCATGACCGACCTGGAAAAACAGTTGAAGCGCTGCTTTTTCTCAAGGCCGGATCTTCGGGACAAAATATTGACACCGGAGGAACTCTCCGCCTACATCCTCTGGCTGGTAATCACTCAGCGTCCGCTGCCTACCGCGGGCAACGCCATGAAAACCCCCATTGCCAGAATACTGCTCTCCGCCGCAGATACGACGCCACCTGCTCCAACTGCTCTGAAAAAAGCCCTTGCCGCCTGCTTCAGCGAGCAGGATGAATCCCGCTACCTCCCGGAGAAAAAAGATATCTCCCTGGACCGCATGATGCGCTATATGCCGGCCCACTGGCACACCTCCGACAGCTTTGAACTCTACTATGTCTTCTCCGGGGAGTGCCCGATCCATTTTCCGGGGGAAACTGTGGTCTGCCATCCCGGTTCCGTGTTGATCGCCGCCCCCGGCGCCCTCCACGCCACGCCCTGCTACGGAGATGACCGGGTGCTGATGACCTCCCTGGTCCGGGCCAGCACCTTTGAACGTGTCTTCTGGAACCAGCTCAACTCCCAGAATCTGATGTCTGTCTTCTTCCGCCAGGCGCTGCATCAGGGAGGATCCGCCGCCTACCTCTGGTTCGATGCCCCCAGGGACAGAGAATTGGAAGATCTTCTGACCTGCATGGAGCAGGAACTGTCCCAGGAACTCCCCTACAGTTCCCAGATGGTCAACACTCTCATGAGCGCCTTTTTCCTTCTGCTTCTGCGGCGCTACGAACAGACAGCCCAGCTTCCCCGGACGGGAGATCTGCACTGGAAACGGGAGTTTTCCGCCCTCTTCCAGTACATTCAGGAACACGCCGCCACGGCTTCTCTCCCCGAGATCGCCGCCCGCTTCCACTACAGCGAACGGCAGATCAGCCGCATCGTAAAAATGTGTACCGGCATGAACTACGCCCATCTGATCACAAAGCTTCGCATGGAAAAGGCTGCCCTGCTGTTAAAGCAGAGCAGCCTTACCATGGATGAGATCGCCGCTGCCGTGGGTTATTCCGGCGTCAGCAGCTTTTACCGGGCTTTCGAGCAGTACTACTCCTGTTCCCCGGGCAGCTACCGGAAAACCAACCTCTGACATAGCCAGTGGCATAACCGGTTTTCTATGACCGGGACAGCTGTTTGCAGCAGCATCCGATGTGAAAAACGTTCCGGCGGCAGCTGTGTCGAAAGTTTCCGCTCAGTTCAGTTCCAGCTCCCGGGCGCAGTCCATAGCCTGGCGGCTGTCAAATCCGGTGTAGATGGTGTAGGCGGGATCCAGGATCCACTCGCCTCTGTCCCAGAACCGCAGCTCTTCCATCGGGATCCGAATCTCTACCGCCTTTTCCTCCCCGGCGGGAACTTCCACCCGGGCGATTCCCTTCAGAAGCTTGACGGGACGATCCGCACCGTTCGCGGCGCCATTGCTTCCCGCGTAGACCTGCACCACCTGGGCGCCGTCCACACTTCCGGTGTTGCGCACCGTCGCGCGCACCAGAACCCCGTCCGAATCCCTGGAAACCTCCACGCCCTCCAGAGCGAAATCTGTGTAGCTCTTTCCGTAACCGAAGGGATAAGCCGCGTCCTTTCCCTCCTTATCCAGAAGGGTATAACCGTGATAATATCCGTAGGTAATCTCATAGGGCTTGTCGCCGATGTATTTGAAGGAAGGATAATCCTCCTCCTTTTTTGCCACCGTAAAGGGCAGATGGCCGCTGAAGTTCTTCGCGCCGAATAAGAGATTCGCCAGCGCTCTGCCGCCCTCGCAGCCGGCATAGTAGTTCATCACAATAGCGTCCGCGTACTCCTTCCACTCGTCCACAAGGATGGCGCAGCCGGAGAACAGAACCGCCACCACTTTCTTTCCCGCCTTCTTCAGGCCCTTAATCAGATCCACTTCCTCCCGGGAGAGACGCAGTCGCAGCCGGTCTCCGCCGCCGTCCTTCGGCTTCTCGGTCAGAGCGTAATTTGTGTTGACAAAGTATTCGCCCTCGCCCTTGTAATCAAATCCCACACAGACCACAGCCACATCGCCCTCTGCCCGGATGGCCGCGCTGTTTTCCACCGGTTTCGGATCCTTCTTGGGATTGGCTGTGTTGCTTGGCCCCGCCAGGGTTGTTTTCGCAAAGACCTCCCGGAGGCCCTGATAGGGCGTGACAACCTCGGGATCATACACCCGGCTGGACCCGTGATCTCCGGTGTTCGCCACATCGGCGTAGGGGCCGCAGACGATGACCGAGGCACCCTTTGCCAGAGGCAGCACGCCGTTGTTCTCCAGCAGCACCATACCCTTCTCCGCCGCCTCCAGAGCCAGCGCCCGGTGCTCTTTGCTTCGAACCACGCTCATGGGACGCTTTCTGATCTTCGGCTCCATACGCAGGAGCGCCCGCAGGATATTGTCCACCGCCCGGTCGATGTGCTCCTCGTTCAAAAGGCCCTTCTTCAGGCACTTCCTGATGTTTCCCTCGCTGTATTTCATGGTAAACATCATCTCCAGGTCCAGCCCCGCCCGCAGGGAATGCTCCGCGTCGTACACGCCCCAGACAAAGTCGCTCATGACAAAGCCGTCAAATCCCCACTCCCTCCGGAGAATGTCAGTCAGAAGCTTCTTGTTCTCACAGCAGTGGTACTCCTCGTAACGGTTGTAGGCGCCCATGATACTCTGAGCGCCGGCATCCACGCACTTCTTGAAATGGGGCAGATACACCTCGTGGAGAGCCCGGTCGTCGATGTGCACATCCACATAGAACCGCAGATCCTCCATACTGTTCAGCGCAAAGTGTTTCACGCAGGCGATCACTCCCTCCTCCTGAAGGGAGACTGTCAGCGATCTGCCAAACTCTCCCAGAAGGAAGGGATCCTCCCCGTAGCTCTCCTGGGTTCGCCCCCAGCGGGGATTGCGCACCAGGTTGATGCAGACGCCGGCAAAAAGGTTCGCCCCCTGGGCGATGGCCTCGTCCGCGATGGCCTTTCCCACCCGATACTCCAGGGACGGGTCAAAACTGGAGGCCCTCACCATTGAGGAGGGGAAACAGGTGGATTCCCCCATAACCACTCCTCTCGGTCCGTCGGTAAAGAGCATCGGCGGAATCCCCAGCCGTTTGCATCCCCCGCCGGGCAGTGCGTGCACGTTGTAGTTGCGCCCGGTTTTGATCAAATCCCTCTGAATCTGAGCGATCGGATGTCCGGAAAGCATGTAAATCTTCTCCTTCAGGCTCATCTGCTTCCGAAGACTCTGCAGAATCTCCTCCCGCCTGTTCTCATCCTCCGTTTTCTGATATTGCGCTGCCGCCTCCCTGTAATCCATCTGTTCCTCCTCCTTATTGACATTCTAAAATTTTATCAACACACTGTTGATTTTTGTGGCTGTCTTCATTATTCTATAGGGAGACCCACTTGACAATAAGCAGTTTTTCTTCATCTGAAAGTTACTGAACAGTTTGGGAAGAAATGTCAAGAAACGTCTTCGAAAGGAGAAAATTTCATGAAAAATCCGGATACCAGAGTACAGTTTACCCGCAATGCCCTGAAGCAAGCCCTGCTGACCCTGATGGAAGAAAAGAACGTAGACAAAATTACCGTAAAGGAACTGTGCGAGACTGCCGGCATCAACCGTGGCACCTTTTATCTCCACTACGACAGCCCCTCTGCCCTGTTGGCGGACATCGAAAACCAGTTTCTGGAGGAAAATCTCGCCATTTTCCGCTCCTACTGGAAGACCCAGCGAGACCGGAACCTGATGACAGAACTCTTTCTGTGCATCCGAAAGAGCGGCGACTTTTGCCGCATTCTCATGGGACCTACCGGAGATCCCCAGATTCTCCGCCGCCTGCAGGACATCATCCGCGACGGTGTCCTGGACGAATGGCAAAAAGAATTCCCGGCATATGTCTTGAGTAGTGATAAGGAAGTAATCGTATCTTGCAGGGCGGCATAGCGTGTG
>ERZ1643246.757-NODE-757-length-39675-cov-11.194775_pt1 | contig 39675 bp, 27 predicted proteins | sample MGYA00579265_ERZ1643246 | MGnify/ENA primary metagenome ERZ1643246 (study PRJEB29033, sample SAMEA4952261) | chicken gut metagenome | biome: Broiler Chicken; feature: Gastrointestinal Tract; material: Caecum | place: Ireland | collected 2018 | study: Broiler...
GAAAGTCACCCGGGGTGGAGGGGCGGAGCGCCCTCCCCATGGGGGTCGTGGGGGCCGGAGGCCCCCACTTGGGGAGCGAGGAGCCAAGTCTGACGACTTGCTCCCGAGGGGCGCCAGCCCCTCGCAAAAAGGAAAAGGGAGAGGGTTAAAAAAAGGGGGAGCATCCGCTCCCCCTTTTTAATCATCCAATTTCAAAACTGCCATAAAGGCCTCCTGCGGAACCTCCACAGATCCCAGCTGCCGCATCCGCTTCTTGCCTTCCTTCTGCTTTTCAAGCAGCTTCTTCTTGCGGGTGATGTCGCCGCCGTAGCACTTGGCAAGGACGTCCTTGCGGAACGCCTTCACCGTCTCGCGGGCGATGATCTTGCCGCCAATCGCCGCCTGAATCGGCACCTCGAACATCTGCCGCGGAATGTTCTCCTTGAGCTTCTCCGCCATCTTGCGCGCGCGCGAGTAGGCGCGGTCGGCGTGAACGATGAAGGACAGCGCGTCCACCACCTCGCCGCTGATCATGATGTCCAGCTTCACCAGCTTCGACGGCTGATAGCCCGCAAACTCGTAGTCGAACGAGGCGTAGCCCTTGGTGCGGGACTTGAGCGCGTCGAAAAAGTCGTAGACAATCTCGTTGAGCGGCAGCTCATAGTGCAGCTCAACCCGGTCGGTGTCCAGATACTTGGTGTCCTTGTAGGTGCCGCGCCGCTCCTGACACAGCTCCATGATGGTGCCGATGTAGGTGGTGGGGGAGAAAATGCTGGCCTTGACATACGGCTCCTCCGCCGACTCGATGTCCGATGGGTCGGGGTAGTTGGTCGGGTTGTCGATCATCATGGTGGTGCCGTCGGTCATGTTCAGCTTGTAGATGACGCTCGGGGCGGTGGTGACAAGGTCAAGGTTAAACTCCCGCTCCAGCCGCTCCTGGATGACCTCCATGTGCAGAAGGCCCAAAAAGCCGCAGCGGAAACCAAAGCCCAGCGCCTTGGAGGTCTCCGGCTCAAAAGAGAGCGAGGCGTCGTTGAGCTGCAGCTTTTCCAGCGCGTCGCGCAGGTCCGGGTATTTGGCGCCGTCCGCCGGGTAGATGCCGCAGAAGACCATGGGGTTGACCTGGCGGTAGCCCGGCAGGGCCTCCTTGGCCGGGGCGGCGGCGTTGGTGACCGTGTCGCCGACCACCGTGTCCTTGACGCTCTTGATGCTGGCGGTGATGTAGCCGACCTCGCCCGCGCACAGGCCGCTGGTCGGAACCAGGTTGGTCGCGCCCATATAGCCGGCCTCCACCACCTTAAAGCGCGCGCCGGTGGCCATCATCAAAATGTCGTCGCCCGGGCGCACCGTGCCCTGCATGACGCGGATGTAGACGATGACGCCCTTGTAGCTGTCGTAGTAGGAGTCGAAGATCAAAGCCTGCAGGGGCGCGTCCGGGTCGCCCTTTGGCGCCGGGATGTCGGTGACGATGCGCTCCAGCACCTCCTCGACGTTGAGGCCGGTCTTGGCCGAGATGCGCGGGGCGTCCAGCGCCGGGATGCCGATGATGTCCTCGATCTCGTGGCAGACCATGTCGGGGTTGGCGCTGGGCAGGTCGATCTTGTTGACCACCGGCACCACCTCCAGGTCGTGCTCGATGGCAAGGTAGGTGTTGGCCAAAGTCTGGGCCTCGATGCCCTGAGAGGCATCCACCACCAGCAGCGCGCCCTCACAGGCGGCCAGCGACCGGGAGACCTCATAGTTAAAGTCGACGTGTCCGGGGGTGTCGATCAGGTTAAATTCGTAGAGTTTGCCGTCCTTGGCGGTGTATTCCACCTTGACGGCGCGGGCCTTGATGGTGATGCCGCGCTCCCGCTCCAGCTCCATGTTGTCCAGCAGCTGGTCCTCCATCTCGCGCAGCGAGATGGCCTGGGTCTTTTCTAGGATGCGGTCGGCAAGGGTAGATTTGCCGTGGTCGATGTGGGCGATGATGCAGAAGTTGCGGATACGGGAAATATCCTTCTGCGGGAAATCTGCCATGTGTGTCTCACCTTTCTATTGATTCAAACATTTTTATCTTGGATTGTGGTATCGAAATCGTCTACCCTTTATTGTACCATACCTTTCCCGCTGTGGACAAGGGGGTTGCGGGGATTAGCGGTGCTCCTTGCAGGAGATTTCATCGGCGTCCAGCCGGAAGGTGCAGAGATTATCGAGCGCCGCCTCCGGAATTTCCCAGTCCTCCCTGCCGGTGTTCTGCCGCATGATGGCAAGCAGGGCCTGTTTTTTCTCCTCGGGCTGGGTCAAAAAGGTGACCCTGCCAAAGCCGGTGACGCTCTGATAGAGGGCCGAGTGGCTGCAGGCGGTGGGACCCTCCTTGAGCTGATAGGCACAGTCCAGCTCAAAGGCCGCGCAGCCGTTTTGGGTGAGCAGCCGGATCTTGCGCCCCTCCTTGGCGCTGTGGAAGTAGAAGGTGAAGCGCCCGTCCCGCTCGGTAAAGCCGAAGCTCAGCGGCACAATGTAGACCCTGCCGTCGTCCGAAAGCCCCAGCCGGCAGCAGTCGCAGGCGGAAAGAATGTCGCGGATTTTGCCGGTGTCGGCAACCCTGCGCTCCTCGCGGCGCATCGGGGTCTGCTCCGGCGGCAGCTTCTGCTCCATCTCTGTCAGCTGGCGGGAAAAGTGCTGGTAGAACACCCCGAGGACGCCCAGATAGTTTTCCTTCCAGGGTTTGTTGCGGCCGTAGTAGTGGACCACGACGGTGTTGCGCCGCACCCACTCCAGATCAAAGCGCTCCTCGCGGGGGAGCTTTACATTTTTAAAGTAGAAGTACTTGTCGCCCAGGTTGTAGATCATCGGGTCCAGCTCGATGATCCGCCCGGCATACAGGGCGTTGAGTACGTCCTGGTCGGGCAGCAGCAGGGCGTTTTTGTGCTCGTTGATGTAGTCGATGACCTCCTGGGTCGACTCGTTGCGCAGCAGCTTCAGGTTCATCATCATCACGCCGGAGTTGATGTAGCTGGTCTGCTCGGGCAGGTTCAGCCGCAGGCGGTTGAGGTCGCGGAAGGCGCGGCTCTCGATGTGGGAGGCGGCGGCGAACAGGTTGCCGCCAAAGTCGATCCCATACAGCCTGCGCAGCGAGTTGAGCACCACCAGATCCGGGTCGAGGTAGAGGATGCGGTCGAGCTGCTGCGGCAGGTAGTGGGCGGCAAACAGCCGGTAATACATCTCGGTGGGGTAGCGGTCCGAGACCGGCGCGCCGGCAAGCAGCCCCTCCGGCACCTTGACGCTGACCGGATGGACCCGGGGGAACAGGGTGTGCAGCCGCTGCAGGTCCTGCTCGGTCAGGCTGTTGTGGACGGCGTAGACGGTGAAGTCCCCCTCCGGGTCGGACTGGGCAAGCGAGTGCAGCATGACGCGCAGCACCGGCAGATAGTTGCGGTCCAGCGTGACCAGAATGTTGTAGGAAAAGGGATTTGGCATGGCGGAAAACCTCCTCGGAAAGTTTTATCAAATACAGCGTGCGGGCTGTTCTCAGACAAAAGGAGAGGGACTCCTATCGTCCCGGTTCGACGGATGCAAAAATTTCCAGAAACTTCTGGGCCGGCCAGCTCAGCGACGCGCCCTTTTTGCTGATGGCGGCAAGCCTTGTGCGCAGCGCCGGCTCGCACAGCTCGGCAAAGATAATTTTGTGGTGCGGCATGATGCGGTAGGCCGACTGCGGCACGATGGCCACCCCCAGCTCCGCTTCCGCCCACATCAGGGCGGTACGGGCGTCGTCGGCAAGGCAGAAGATCTGCGGTGAGACGCCCTCCTTGGCAAAGGCCTCGAGCAGCAGCTTTTCAAACCGGCGGTAGAGGATGAGCGGGGACTGCTCCAGCGCACGCAGCGGCAGGACCGCGCTGTCGGCAGTACCCGCCGGGAACAGCGACGGGATGCCCGCCGCGATCATCGGCTCCTGCTGCAGGTAGCGGCAGTCCACCTGCTCGTCGTGGAAGGGGGTGCGCACCACCGCCAGCTCAATGAGTCCCGATTCCAGCATCTCCATCAGCTCGAAGGTGTTGCCCTCGTGGATGGCGAAGCCGATCTGCGGGTACTGCTCGTGAAAGGCCGGGATGCGCCAGTCCAGGAGCGACGCCCCCGACGAGGAGACGGTGCCGATGTGCAGCGTGCCGGCAAAGCCGCCGGCCATCGCCTGCAGCTCCTTTTGGGTGCGCTCGGTCAGCTCCAGGATGCCCTGGGCGCGCTTATAGAGCACCTTGCCCGCCTCGGTCAGCTGCACGCCGCGCGCCCCGCGCTGCAAAAGCTGCAGGTGCAGCTCCTCCTCCAACAGCTTGAGCTGGTAGCTCAAGGGAGGCTGGGAGAGGTGCAGCTTTTTGGCGGCGGCGGAGATGCTGCCCTCCTCGACGATGGTGGCAAAATAGATCAGCTGGCGGATATCCAATCGGTGAGACCTCCCTGAAAACCCATATCAAAAAACTATATCAGTCATAGAAATAAAATATATTTTATTGAGCACAAAATGTGTTATAATCATATCACGGAATCCGATCAAGATGCAACGGAGGAATTGAGAACAGAATGTTAAAGTTTGCAAGGTTTCTAAAACAATTTAAGAAAGAGGTGCTGATCGGCCCGGTTTTCAAGCTGACCGAGGCCGTCTTTGAGCTGATCGTGCCCTTGGTCATGGCGCAGATCATCGATGTCGGCATCGCCAATGGCGACCGCGGCTATGTGCTGCGCATGGGCGGCGTGATGGTGCTGCTGGGTCTGGTGGGCCTTGGCTGCGCGCTGATCTGCCAGTACTGTGCGGCGCGGGCCAGCCAGGGCTTTGGCACGGTGCTGCGCTCCGAGATGTTCCGGCACATCAACACCCTCTCCCATGGGGAGATCGACCAGATCGGCACCCCGTCGCTGATCACCCGCATCACCAACGACGTCAACCAATTGCAGCTGGCCGTCGCCATGCTCATCCGTCTGGTGGTGCGCGCGCCTTTCCTGGTCATCGGCGCCACCGTGATGGCGCTGCTGCTGGACTGGAAGCTGGCCTGCATCTTTTTTGTGGCGGCTCCCCTGATGGCGCTGGTGCTCTACCTGGTGATGAGCCGCTCCATCCCCTTCTACCGCATTATCCAGAAAAAGCTGGACCGCATCTCGCTGATTACCCGGGAAAACCTCTCGGGCGTGCGGGTTATCCGCGCCTTTTCCAGACAGGAGAAGGAGAAGGAACGCTTTGCACAGGCCAGTGAGGACCAGATGTCTACTTCCATCGCGGTGGGCCGCATCTCGGCGCTCTTAAACCCACTGACCAGCGCTATCATCAACCTGGCCATCGCCGCGGTTATCTGGTTCGGCGGCTTCCGGGTCGACGCGGGCGGCATGACCCAGGGCGAGGTCATCGCCTTTGTCAACTATTTAAACCAGATCCTGCTTGCCATGATCGTGGTGGCAAACCTGGTGGTCATCTTCACCAAGGCCGCTGCCTCGGCCACCCGCGTGGATGAGGTGCTGGAGCTGCATCCCTCGATTGTCAACCGGGTCAGCCGCCCGGCACAGGAGATCGAGGGCAGCCCGGAGATTGCGTTTGACGCGGTCAGCTTTGCCTATCCGGATGCGGGCGCCTATTCGCTCAGCGACATCTCCTTCACCGTTGCGCGCGGCCAGACGCTGGGCATCATCGGCGGCACCGGCTGCGGCAAATCGACGCTGGTCAACCTTATTCCCCGCTTTTACGAGGTCAGCCAGGGCAGCTTAAAGGTGGACGGCGTGGACGTGCGCGACTACCCGATGGAGCAGCTGCGCGGCAAGGTGGGTATTGTGCCGCAGAGGGCGGTGCTCTTTTCCGGCACGCTGCGCCAGAACATGCAATGGCGCAAGCAGGACGCCACCGATGAGGAGATCTGGCAGGCGCTGGAGACAGCGCAGGCAGCTTCCTTTGTCCGCAAGATGCCGGACGGGCTGGACAGCGTGATTTTGCAGGGCGGCAAAAACCTTTCCGGCGGGCAAAAGCAGCGCCTGACCATCGCCCGGGCATTGGTGGGCGAGCCGGAAATCCTCATCCTGGACGACAGCGCAAGCGCACTGGACTTTGCCACCGACGCGGCGCTGCGGCGGGCCATCGCCAAATTCTCCGCCGAGCGCGGCAACCGCATGACCACCATCATCGTCTCGCAGCGCGCCAACACGGTGCGCTACGCCGACCAGATTGTGGTGCTGGACGACGGTAAAGCCGCCGGCATCGGTACCCACGAGCAGCTTTTGGAAAGCTGCCAGATCTATCGGGAAATCTACTGGTCGCAGAACGAACGGCAGGAGGCCGTCGCACAGAAAGGAGGCGAGCGGTAATGGAGAACAGAAGCGAAATCTTGGGGCGCATCCTGCGCTTTGCAAAGCCGTACCGCTGGTACCTTGTGGCTGCGCTGCTGAGCGCGGTGCTCAGCGTCTCGCTGGGACTGTATGCGCCGGTGCTGATCGGCCGCGGCATCGACCAGATTCTGGCGTCGGGGCAGGTCTACTTTGACCGGCTGCTGCCCATCCTTATCGAGCTGATTGTGGTCGCCGTCCTGGCGGCGCTGTTCCAGTGGCTGATGACGCTGTGCACCAACCTTGTCACCTACAAGACGGTGCGGGACCTGCGAATCTCGGCCTTTAATAAGATCGAGGAGGTTCCGCTCTCCTTAATCGACAGCCGCTCCCACGGAGACATCATCAGCCGCATCATCAACGACATCGACTCGATCTCGGACGGACTGCTGCAGGGCTTCTCCCAGCTCTTCACCGGCGTCATCACCATCGCCATCACCCTGGTGTACATGCTGACCTTAAACTTTAAGGTGGGGCTGGTGGTGGTCGTCATCACCCCGCTCTCTTTGTTTGTGGCGTCCTTTATCGCCAAGCATTCGTTTGATATGTTCCGCCAGCAGAGCGCCATCAAGGGCAAGCTCAGCGGCTGCATCGAGGAGCTGGTCGGCGAGCAGAAGGTGGTCAAGGCCTTCCGGTATGAGCAGCGCGCCCAGAAGGAGTTTGACGCCATCAACAACAATCTCTATGAGGTGGGGGTCAAGGCGCAGTTCTATTCCTCGCTGACCAACCCCTGCACCCGCTTTGTCAACAGCGTGGTGTACGCGGCGGTAGCGCTGGTCGGCGCTTTGAGCTGCATCGCGGGCGGCTTTACCGTCGGCGCGCTCTCCAGCTTTTTGACCTACGCCAACCAGTATACCAAGCCGTTCAATGAAATTTCCGGCGTCGTCACCGAGCTGCAGACCGCTCTGGCCAGCGCCAAGCGCGTTTTTGCGGTCATCGACGAGGAGGCCCAGCAGCCGGACGACGCCGACGCCACCCACCCCGCCGGCAGCGAGGGCCGGGTGGACATCGAGGGGGTCAACTTCTCCTACGAAAAATCCCACCCGCTTATCCGCGACTTTAACCTGCACGTGCAGCCCGGCCAGCGCATCGCCCTGGTCGGCCCGACAGGCTGCGGCAAGACGACCATGATTAACCTGCTGATGCGCTTCTATGACGTCGACTCCGGCGAGATCCGGGTGGACGGCCAGCCGGTCAAAAAGATCGGCCGCAACGCCCTGCGCTCGCTGTACGGCATGGTGCTGCAGGACACCTGGATGTTCCACGGCTCGGTGCGGGACAACATCGCCTACGGCAAGCCGGACGCCACCGACGAGGAGGTCGTCGCGGCAGCCAAGGCGGCCCACGCCCACAGCTTCATCATGCGCCTGCCGCAGGGCTACGACACCATCCTGGCCGAGGACGGCGGCAACATCTCGCAGGGGCAGAAGCAGCTGCTGTGCATCGCCCGCGCCATGCTCACCAAGCCCTCAATGCTGATCCTCGACGAGGCCACCTCCTCGATCGACACCCGCACCGAGATGAAGATTCAGCAGGCGTTTGTCGAGATGATGAAGGGCCACACCAGCTTTGTGGTGGCGCACCGCCTTTCCACCATCCGCGAGGCCGACTGCATCCTGGTCATGCGGGACGGCCAGATTGTGGAGCAGGGCACCCACGAGGAGCTGCTCAAGCAGAACGGCTTCTACCACGAGCTGTATTACAGCCAGTTTGCGCAGACGGTGGCCGAGTAGAACGCCTGCAAATCCGATCAAAATTATATTTCTGTAAGAAAAAGAGCACGACGCCGGAGAGAAACTGCCGGTGCCGTGCTTTTTTATGTTGCGGCGGGGAGAAAGGTGTGGTAAAATGGAAATAATAATAAAAAAGAAACGCCCATCTGAGAAATAAATTACTAGAGATTCAACAAGTATCGTGAAGGGAGGTAAAAGATGAAAAGAGACTTTTTGTCAATAGTAGCAACCTGTATTTTGACTTTTACATTGAGCGTCTCCGCTTTAGCGTCCGGCTACCCGGCGCCGCAGGATTTGGGCTACACCGTCAGCTATGCAAAGGTGGAGTGGGTACACCAGTACGGCGGTGCGGTGCAGCTGCTGCAGGGCGAGCCGGTGGTGATGGCTGGAACGGTCACCGGCTCGCGCGCGGACGGGAGCAAAGGAATTGTGCACACCTACTACAACGTAGAAGTTCAGTCTGTCCTGAAAAATGAAAGCGGTCAGAGGGTTGAACAGCTCCCCGTTGTCCTGACAGGCGGAATCGACGGGGAGATGCAGACCTACATTCGGGAATCGCCGGTGCTGGAACGGGGAAAAACCTACCTGTTTGTGGGGAAGCCCTCGGAGGAAGAGGGGGCCTTCTATCCGGGAGACGGTTATTGCGGGGTGTTTTCTCTGGAAGAAGGGGAGGACGGAGCCCTTACCGTCGGGCAGCTGAATCCTTTCAATGAGTCGATGGAGCAGCCGCTGCAGGGACTTACTTTGCAGGAGATTGCTCAGGTGGTTTCCGGCAAAATAAAATCGGGCGTGAGAATCCGCATCGTGGATGAGCAGGGCCAGCCGGTCTACGGGCTGAACCTTTCTGCAAGGGAGGAAGAGACCCGGCAGGAGGTGCTGAACGGATACACCGACCGGGACGGGATGTTCTACAGCCTGGAGGAAAGGGACGGCAGCGCCCTTTTGCTGACCGTCAGCCAGGAGGAATACGGAAAAGAGCAGGCGCGCTGCTACCGGATTTCCCCCAAGGCAGGCAGACAAAACCGATACAAAATGATCTGGAAATAAAGAGAGGGCGTTTGGCCATCGGCCAAACGCCCTCCCGCTTTCAGTTTTGGGGAGTTTAATTGTCGAAAATATCTGATTCTAACAAATTCTGAATCGTGGAAGCGACGAGCTTCTTGGCGATGCTGATTGACGCCTCTGGAGCAGGCCGCGCCAACTGCCGGTGGCAGAATTGCTCGATCATCCCATAGGCGATGCAGACTTTTTCTCTCAGAAGCGGCTTTGCGTAACCCGCCTGCACCATCTGTTCCACAACTTGGTCCAGAAACTTTTGCTGGAATTGTTCGAACAGTGTCATGATATCCTGATGAAGTAAAGCCATCGCCATAAATTGATCGTGCGCGGCAGGCTGCATGGTGTGGGACTTAAGGACAAGGTCGATCAGCTTTTCCAGAAAGGAGGCGCTGCCCTGCGTGCTGGTCAGGGATTGGAGGACGGGGAGAAGGGACAGCTCGAGCTTAGAAAGGTAGAGCAGGACAGCCTCCCGGAGGATATCCTTTTTATCGTGAAAATAGCTGTACACAATCCCAACCGAAACGCCCGCGGCCCTGGCAATCTGGGCGGTATTGGTTTGATAGTATCCCTGCTGGCAAAATAGAGTATAACCGGCTTGAATAATGGCCTGCTTTTTTTGAGCGGAGCGTTTTTGCTGCGGAATACGAACAGAGTCGGAGGACATATGCAAAATCCTTTCCCATTTTTTGCTTTTGATTATAAAGCAGCACAAGGGAAAAATCAATAAAAGTGAAATAAAATTCATCTTTTGCTTGACAAAGCCCTGTATTTCCAGTATCCTAAATATGAAATATATTTCATATTTAGGAGGGAAGATTCATGAAACAGGACCGCAGATACCTCTGCTTTATGCTGATTGCCTGCACGGGCGCCTTTGCGTGGCAGATGTTTTTCCCGACATTGGCGCAGGAGGGAACGGCTTGGGGCGTATCGGGATGGCAGCGAGAAATCGCGCTGTGGAACGTCGGGCTGATGGCGGCGATTCTCTGTGCGCTGTTAAAAAAGGACGGAAGGATGATGCGGGTACTGGTGCTGCAGTCGACGGTGCTGTGCTGGCTGTTGGGGATCAATCACCTGGCGGCTATGGTGTCGAACGCTTCCTGTTGGCCGATTCATCTTCTGGGCGTTGTGGAGGTCTTGGTGGTCGGCGGCGTTTGGGGAGCGGTGCTGCTTCTGAAAAAGCCAAAAGAAAAACCGCGCTCATGAAAAGTCATAAGCGCGGTTGTGTACTGCGGGAATCATAACGCAAATCGGATGCAGAGCCCATCGAAGGAGACTAGTTTTTTCAAAACCTACCTCCGCGGGCACAAAACCAAAGTTACCGATAAACCCAAACGCGAATTGGGTGCAGGCTCAGCCTCCCGAAGAAACCCGATTTCCCTCAATCCACCCTCCGCGAGCACAAAACCAAAGTTACCTGCAACCCCAAACGCGAATTGGGTGCAGGCTCAGCCTGCCGCGAATTGGGTGCGGGTTTAGCCTGCTATTGCTGTAAAGTCGCAATGATCGACGGCACAAACTGCTTCTTGCGGGAGACCATGCCGGGGACCAGCAGCCCCTCGGCCGGGATTTCGTCGAGGTGGTTGGACTGCTTGAGCAGTTCCTTGGCCTTCTGTCCGGCGCACAGCACGATGCTGTTTTCCTCCAAAATGTTGGTCAGCAGGAAAAAGAGCATGGTGGAGGGGTCTTTGGCATACTTTTCCTCCATCAGCTGCTGCAAGGCGGGTACCAGCTGCTTGAGCCCCGCCGCGCTGACCGAGGTGATCTGGCCGACGCCGAAGTGCACGTCCGCCGCCGAGAAGGTCTTGTAATCCTGGTAGAAAATCTCCTCGGTGGAGCGGGAGGAAAGGTCGCTGCCCGCCTCGAACATCGCCTGCGCGTAGGTGGGGATGTCGATGTTGGCGATTTTGGCTAAGTCCTCGGCGGCTGCGCGGTCGATGGGGGTGCAGGTCGGCGAGCGGAACATCAGGGTGTCCGAGATGATCGCCGAGCACAGCAGCCCCGCAATCTGCGGCTCGATTTCGACGCCGCTCTCGTGGTAGAGCTGGTAGATGATGGTGGCGGTGCAGCCCAGCGGCTGGTTGCGGAAGTAGACCGGGTTGATGCTCTCCAGTCCGCCCAGCCGGTGGTGGTCGATGATCTCCAGAATGTCGGCGCTCTCCACCCCGTCCACCGCCTGGATCTTCTCGTTGTGGTCGACCAGGATGACCTGCTTTTTCTCGGTGGCCAGGAAGGACCGCTTGGAAAGCTGGCCGATGTAGCGGCCGTGCTCGTCCAGCACCGGGAAGTAGCGGTGGCGCTCCTTGGCCATGACCTCCTTGACGTCGTCGGTGTAGTCGTCCAGCGTGAAGGAGAGGATGTGGTGGCTGGTCATGAAGAAGTCGATGGGCATGCTCTGGTTGATCAGCCGCGCCACGGTGTAGGAGTCGTAGGGGCTGGACAGGATGATGCAGCCCTTGTTTTTGGCGCGCTCGATGATGGTCTCGTTGGGCTCGGCGCTGGTGCACAGGATGATGCAGGAGACACCGGTCTCGATAGCGAAAAACTGCGACTCAAAGCGGTTGCCGGTGATGACCATGTCGTGCTCGGCCACATAGTCCACCATCCGCTCCGGGGTGTTGGCCGCGATGGTGACCCGCCCCTGGTCGAAGGTGCCGCTGATGTCCCCGCAGATGACCTTGGCTTCGAGCGCCTTGACGATGTTTTCATAAGGGGTTTTGGCCTTGGAGACGATGCGGTTGTCATAGACGTCCATGTCCGAGGCGGCGATGTTGGACATGGTGATGAGGCCCTGCAGATACCCTTCCTTGTCGGTGATGCACAGGGTGCTGGCCTCGTACTCCTTCATCAGGCTGTAGGCCTGCTTGATGGAGATTTTAGCCTCGACCGAAGGGGTCTGCTTAATCTCCATGTCCGAGACGCGGGTGCGGATGTCCGACAGGTACTCCGGTTCCTGCGCCCCAAAATAGGAGAGGGCAAAGGCGGTCTCTTTATTGATCTCCCCGGCGCGCTTGGGCACATAGCGCTGGCCGGTCAGTTTTCTTTTCAGTTCCGCGTAGGCGATGGCCGAGCAGATAGAGTCGGTGTCGGGGCTCTTGTGCCCGATGACGGTGATTTCTTTTGACTGGTTCAAGCGATGTTTCTCCTTTCCTGCCTGAGCTGCACTTTTGGTGATATCTTCTATTTTTGACTTTCCGGTTTGGTTTAATGTCACTATACCACAAATTTTGGCGCAGGACAAGGCTTTCGCTTGTTAAAGCAAAAACAATCGGATTTTTTCGCGCAGCGCCTTGACAAAAAGGGGGCAGACTGCTATAGTAGGAAAGGATTTTGACCTTTTTACAGGGGATTTGAGGTGAGAGGATATGCGCAAAGTTTCCTGCTAAGTTTTACAGGGTAAGCTCAAAAAAGCAACGGGCCTAAAAAGGGCCTGCGGCTGCGTTTGCCCTGCGGCGGGAAAGACTGATGACTGCGCGTATCCTTCTTCTGGAAAAACCGTGCGCCCTTTTTGCGTCAATGGGGCGGCATGTTTTGCCTGTACAGATAGAGAAAGCAGGAGCAGTGGGATTTCCCGCTGCTCCTAATTTTTTTGTAGAGGTGAACGCCCATGTCCATAATTTTATTATCCGACCTGTCCTTTGGCTATGAGGGCAGTTATCAGCCGGTTTTTGAGAAGCTTTCCGCCTCGCTGGACACCGACTGGCGCCTGGGCCTGACCGGACGCAACGGCCGAGGAAAGACCACCCTGCTGCGCCTGCTGCTGGGCGCGCAGGGCAAGCCTTATGGCCTGACCGGCTTTACCGGCAGCATCCAGACAAAGGCCAATTTCAGCTATTTCCCGATGCCGGTGGAGGAGTACGCCGAGTGGCTTGCCATCGAGGTGGCGCAGCAGCTCGCGCCCGGCTGCGAACAGTGGCGGCTGGAACGGGAGCTCTCGCTGCTGGAGATGGATGAGGACGCGCTGTGGCGCCCCTTCCGGCAGCTTTCCGGCGGGGAAAAGACCAAGCTGCAGCTGGCAGCGCTGTTTTTGCAGGAGGACGCCTTCCCCTTGATCGACGAGCCGACCAACCATCTGGACACCGAATCGCGGCAGCTGGTAGCGGCCTATTTAAAGCGGCAGAAGGGCTTTCTGCTGGTCTCACACGACAGGGCCTTTCTGGACGGCTGCGTCGACCACATCCTCTCGCTCGACCGCGACCGGATCCAGGTGCGCAAGGGGGACTTTAGCGGGTGGTATCAGGACTACCTGACCCGGGTGCAGTCGGAGCGGGAGCACAACGAGCGGCTCAAAAAGGAGATTGGCCGCTTAGAGACAGCGGCCCGCCGCACCGCAAAATGGTCGGATCAGGTGGAGTCCAGCAAAATCGGGGAGGGGCCGTGCGACCGCGGCTATGTCGGCCACATGGCCGCCAAGATGATGAAGCGCTCCAAGTCCATCCAGTCCCGCCGGGACCAGGCGGTGGAGGAAAAGAAGAAGCTGCTCAAGAGTGTCGAAAACACCGGCAAGCTGAAGATTCAGCCGGCGGATCACTTTGCCAGGACGCTGGTGGAGCTCCGCGACCTTTCGGTCTGCTTTGACGGCAAGGCGCTGTTTGCGCCGGTGACCTTCTCGGTGCAGCGCGGGGAAAAGGTGGCGCTGCGCGGCAGAAACGGCTGCGGCAAGACCACCCTGCTGCGGCTGATTGCAGGGGAGCAGCTGCCCTATACCGGCACCCTGCAGCTGGCCTCGGGGCTGACCATCTCGGTGGTGCCACAGGACACCGGCCACCTGCAGGGGCTGCTGGCCGACTATCTGGAGCGGTGCGGGGCGGAGCAGAGCCTGTGCATGACCATCCTGCGCAACCTGGGGTTTGAGCGGGAGCAGTTTGACATCCCGATGGAGCAGTACAGCCAGGGGCAGAAAAAGAAGGTGCTGATCGCGCGGTCGCTCAGCGAGCGGGCTCACCTGTACCTCTGGGACGAGCCGCTCAACTATATCGACGTCTTTTCCCGCATCCAGATCGAGCAGCTTTTGCGCCAGCAGGAGGCAACCATGCTGTTTGTCGAGCATGACGCGGCCTTCTGCGAGAATGTAGGGGCAAGAGTGCAGGAGATTGTGCGCCTGCCGCAGTAGAACGATCACCAAACCGGCGGCTTTTCATATTCTAAAAGTGAGGGGAGCAGCGCCTGCAAAGGCGCCCCCACTTCAAAATGGAAGGTGAAGAATATGAACTGCAACCAAAATAAGACCGCGGCCTCCCGCGCCGCGGATACCCCGCAGACGCTGCCGAGTTTTCCGGATGTCGACGGCAGCGGTCAGCCGGTCAGCCCGGACATTGCGGACACCCCACAGACGCTGCCGAGCTACCCGGACATTGACGGCAGCGGCCTGCCCATCACCCCACAGCCCATCCCGCCCACCAGCAGCCAGCCCAGCCAGCCGATCCGGCGCTGCTGCCGGGTGCGCTTTTTCCATGCGGCGGCGCAGGCGGGGCCGGTCAACGTCAATATCGGTTCCCAGCGGGTGGCGACCAACCTGGCGTTCGGAAACTTCTCTACATACTATTGTTTTGCAGAGGGCTTCCGCACCGTCAGCATCCTCAACGCAAGCTCCGGCCGCACCCTGCTGCTGCAGAAGACGGTGCCGCTGAACGCCAACGAGATCATCACCTTTGCCATCGTCAACAACGCGACTACCGGCGCGCTGGAGCTGGTGCGGGTGAGCGACAGTGCCTGCTCGGCGCAGCTGGGCGGCCTTTCCTGTCTGCGCATGGCAAATTTTGTGCTGGGCGACAACGCCCTGGATATGCTGCTGGGGGACGGCCGGGTGCTGTTCTCGGATGTGCGGTACAAGGAAAACACGATAGCGCGGCGGCTGCGCCCGGGCTACTTCCAGTTTTATGTCACCAACACCCCGCTGCGCATCGAGCCGCGGGTGGCCGACATCGAGATGGACAGCAGCAGCCGCACGCTGGATGGCAGCTACATCCCCGGCTACGGTGAGGTGGATGTGGTTACCTCCTTTGGCCTGCGGGCCCGCAGAGGGGTGATGTACACCGCCTATGTAATCGGGCAGGCGAATACCGACGAGGTTCAGGTCGTTGTAGCGGAGAACCGTTAGCTTTTTCGTTTTGGGAGCGCAGAGGGGCTTGCCCCTCTGCGCTCCCCTTTTATGCCTCCGACCCCGGGGACTTTTGCAGGGGCAGGCAGCCCCCTGAGGCCCCCTTGATGCAGGCGCTCCGCGAGAGCATGGCAAAGCCATGCTCGGCACCCAGGGTGACTTTCCCGTCGCGGGGAAAGTCACCAAAGGCGCGCCAAGGGCTGCGCCCTTTGGAATCCCCCTGGGTTTCAGCAAAACTTTGGGAACCTGACGAAGTCAGGTTCGAGGGATGGAACGCAAAACCCATTGAACTGAAAGCTATAACCATCCCTTACCGCCCTTTTCGCGCTCGCTTACGCATCGCGCCGGGCTACCTTCTGCCACAAAACAAGACCGATTTGCCACTTTGAGTTTGTGGGCAAATTGGTCTTGTTTTCTCCTTTGGTTTCATAGAGGGAACACTTTCTACTTTCAATCCGTGGCGCGGCAGGTGGTTTGTTGATTGCGTGCTGCCCGGAGTTGCACCTTTTCTGGGGGGAGCGGCGCACGCGCCGCTGGGGGGATGATAATAGCCCCCAAGGGGAGTACCCAGAGGGGGTATCCCCCTCTGGGAGATTCTTTGGTGACTTTCTCATCGGGGAGAAAGTCACCCGGGTGCAGGGCGGAGCGCCTGCTCTCGAGGGGAGCAGAAACTGCCCGTCAGCAAAAAATCCTTTCTTTTGGCCCTGCCTTTTCTTTTTGGTAAAGACTTTTCTTTGCAACAAAGAAAGGGTAGGTTGACAGATTGGGAATTTTGTGTCAAGCTAAAAAAGAAGAAGTGTGTAGGGGCAAAAGAAGGAGGAAACTTCGATGGAACAGATACGGGAAGAAACCGACCACCGGCTGAAGCTGCGGCTGCTGTCCGCGGCGCTGATGATCTTTGTGGCGCAGCTGGACATCAACCTCATCATCAACGGATTTCGCATCTCGCTGGCGATCATCTTTCTGCCGGTGTTCGCTTTTTTGTCTAAGGGCTTCCCCGTCTTTTCGGTCACCGCCATCGCCGCGCCCGGCATTTTGCTGGTGCGCTGCATCGTTGAGTGGCTGCACGGGGGGGACTTTTTGCAGGCCTTTTGGTCTTACTCGCCGGAGATGATGTTCTATCTCTCCTACGGCGCGCTGTTTGCCTTTTATGCGTGGCTGGTGCCAATGCAGAGGTTTTCGGTGGTGCGGCTGATCCCGCTGATCGGCATCGACATGATTTCCAACCTCTTTGAAATCTGCATCCGTCTGGGCCACGACGCGTTGTCTCCGACGGTGCTGCTGCGCCTTTTGATTGTGGCGCTGGGCCGCACGGCGGTGGCGGCCATCTGCCTGGCGGCGCTGGACGCTTACGGGGTGTTTATCCTGCACCGGGACGACCGATTGCGCTACCGCAAATTGCTGCTGCTGACCTCGCAGCTGAAAAGCGAGGTAATCTGGATGAACAAAAACACCACCCGCATTGAGGAGACGATGTCGGTGTCCTACGGTTTGTACAATCAGCTCAGCGCGCTGGAGGGGGAGCAGGCACAGCAGCTTGCCCAGAAGGCGCTGACGGTAGCAAAGGACATCCATGAAATCAAGAAGGAATACTACCTGATTATGAGCGGCATCTCCTCCGCGCTGGAGACCGACCAGGAGGAAAACGGCATGTGGCTGAAAAATATCCTGCAGATTGTGCAGGACAGCATGCGCCGCGCCTTTGAGAAGGACGGAAAGAAGGTGCGGATCGACATCGCGCTGCAGAAAAATTTTTATACGGACAAGCATTACTATTTGATGTCGGTGCTGCGCAACCTCGTCAACAACGCGGCCGAAGCCGCCGGGGAGGAGCGGGCAGACGTGCTGGTGGAGCAGAAGGAGGAGAACGGCGACTGTGTGCTGCAGGTGCACGACAACTGCGGCGGCATCGCCCCGGAGTATCTGCCCACCATCTTTGAGCCGGGCTTTTCGACCAAGATTAACTTTGAGACCGGCAAGGTCAGCCGCGGTTTGGGCCTGAGCCTTGTCAAGGACATTGTGGAGGAGGAGCTGGGCGGTGTGATCTCGGTGAAGTCCCAAAACGGCTGTACCGACTTTACCATCCGCATCCCACGGGAAAATTTGGAGGTGGAACGATGAAATTTTATCTGATTGACGACGACGCGAATGTCTGCAATATCCTGAAAATTATCATCCAGCAGAAAAAACTGGGCGAGGTGTGCGGCATGGCCGGGAACGGGATGGACGCGCTGGAGGACCTCAAGTTCATCCAGCCGGACATCGTGATTGTCGACCTGCTGATGCCGGTGATGGACGGCATCCACTTTGTGCGCAAGGCAAAGGAGCTCTACCCCGACATCACCTATGTCATGCTCTCCCAGGTCAGCAGCAAGGAGATGGTGGCGCAGGCGTACGAGTGCGGGGTCACCTTCTTTCTGCAGAAGCCGGTCAACGGCGTGGAGGTGGTGCGGGTGCTGGGCAATGTGGCTGACTCTATCCAGATGAAGCGCACCTTCCAGCAGATGCAGTCGCTGTTTATGAAGGGCTCTCCCGCCGAGGGCGAAGGGGTGGTGCTGCCTCAGCTGAACCTGCCCAGCGAGCAGCAGGAGGAAAAACCGCACATCAAGCGGGTGCGCGCCGTGCTGCAGAAGCTGGGCATCATCGGCGAAAACGGCGCGTCGGACATCATCACTCTGGTCGACTATATGATTGGGCAGGGGCCGGAGACGGGCAAGTTCACCGTCTCGGAGCTGTGCAGCCGCTTCAGCCCCAACAACGCCAAGTCGATGGAGCAGCGCATCCGCCGCGCGGTCAATGCAGGATTGACCAACCTTGCCAATATGGGCCTGGAGGACTACTCCAACGACACCTTTCAGGATCTGGCCGGGTCGCTGTACAGCTTTGAGCAGATCCGCCGGGAGATGGACTTTATCCGCGGCAAATCGGAGGTGCACGGCAAGGTGTCGCTCAAGAACTTTTTGAATTCGCTGATTTTTTACTGCGCCAATTAAGGAGTGGCGTTTTCATCCAATCAAAACGAGCGGGGAGACCGGGAGGTCTCCCCGCTCGTTTTGTCCCTCAGGGACAAAAGCGGGTGCGCAACGGGCGCAGAGAGGGTGGGATTTTGTAAGGAAATGGTAGCTGTTCCATGAAGTACAGGTAAAATAGAATTTTGAAATGTATAGAAATGTGCAATAAATTTATGCATATCGCCAAAGACAATGTTTGGCGAGGACAAGAAAAGGGGGAATTTTGTTGTGGGATGCGCTGAATAATGTGCGATACAACTAAACAACATCAACAAAGTTGCTTTTCTGCGATTTTTTGACAAAAAAATTCCTGTAACTTTTTGTAGCTTTGCAAACCTTTCCCCTATAATCTAGGTATCGTCAATCGCACAGGCGTCCCGGTTAAAAAGCGAGCAGATGGGGACGCTAAAGGTAAGATTTTAGATGGAGGTTTTTGCACTATGATGACAATCCTTTCCGGAGTGGGCTTCCTGCTCCTCACACTGGCGGTCTTCTCCCTGTTCAGCTTGAAATTCCCGAAGGGCAGCGAGGCGATGTCCGGTATGGCCAACGCCGCGGTTGCTTCCTTCCTGATAGAAGCTGTTCATAAATATATCACCGGTGACCTGCTGGGTATCGCTTTCCTGGCAGAGGTCGGTTCCACCGCTGGCAGCCTGGGCGGCGTGGCAGCGGGCGTCATGGTTCCGATCTGCATGGGCGCAAACCCTGTCTTCGCGGTTGTAGCAGGTCTGGCCTGCGGCGGCTACGGCATCCTGCCGGGCTTCATCGCCGGCTACATCGTTGGCCTGATCGCTCCTTACATTGAAAAATACCTGCCGACCGGCCTTGACCTGATTGCCGGCGCGCTGATCATCGCACCTGTTTCCCGCCTGATTGCCTTCGCGGTAGACCCGGCGGTCAACTCGGTACTGGGTGTCATCGGCGGCACCATCACCGCAGCTGCAGAGCAGTCCCCGCTGGTTATGGGCTTCCTGCTGGGCGGCATCATGAAGATGATCTGCACCTCTCCGCTGAGCTCGATGGCGCTGACCGCCATGCTGGGCCTCACCGGTCTGCCGATGGGTATTGCGGCGATTGCCTGCTTTGGCGGTTCCTTCACCAACGGCATGGTCTTTCACAAGATGCACTACGGCAACAAGAGCAACATCATTGCGGTTATGCTGGAGCCTCTGACCCAGGCGCACATCGTCACCGCGCACCCAATCCCGATCTTTGTTTCCAACTTCTTTGGCGGCGGCCTGGCCGGCCTTGCCGCGGCGGCCCTGGGTATTGTCAACAACGCGCCTGGCACCGCTTCCCCAATCCCTGGCATGATCGCGCCGTTCGGCTTTAACCCGGCGGGCAAGGTTGTGCTGGCCCTGGCCCTGGCGGCCCTGGGCGGTGCGCTGGCCGGTTATGTTGGCGGCACCGTGTTCAGCCGTCTGGAAAGCCGCAAGAAAGCACCGGCTGCTTACGCAGACCCGCTTGCGGATGATGAAGAAATCCTGGATGCATAAAAGCATTTTCCCTAAATTCTCATAAAGTACAAGACGAAAGCAGAGGAGCGAGCCAAACGGCCCGCTCCTCTGCTTTTTGCGGCAAAAAATCCCCGGACAAAACCGGGGATACAAAATAATGGCGATACTTTCGGCAAAAAAGGGAAAGGAACCTTCTCCTTAGTCCTCCGGGATGATTCCCTCGACGCCGTATTTTAAGAACAGGTCGCAGTAGGCGTCCATGACCTTGTAAAACGCGTCCACTTCCTCCATCGAGCAGCTCTGCAGCAGGCGCTGCATCGAGATGCTGACATTGAGTGCGTCAAAACGCTTGTGCGCGTAGCTGAAGGCTTTGCCTTTTTCGGTGGTGTACAGCAGGACGCGCTTGGCGTTTTGTGGGGAACGGGTGCGGATGATAAATCCTTTTTCTTCCAGCTTTTTTAAAATCTGGGAGATAAAGCCGTTGGTGCGGGACCAGTAGGCGGCCAGCTCCGAGGGGGCGGCGCCGGGGTGCTCGTCGATGTAGGAGGTGACATGGGCCTCCATCGAGGTGACCAGCTCCCCCGTCCCATAGTCGCGCGGCTGGAAAATGTAGTCCTTATAGATCATGACAAATTTATAGAGCAGGTCGGATTTTTGGAACAGGTGGCTGAGGATATGGTCAACCGAGACGTTTTCCTTCGACGGGGCGTCCGGGGAAGGAAGCGCCTCCTTTGTGCCTTCATCCGGCTGGTGAATCTCACTCATATATAGAAAATCTCCTTTGTGCTGATGACTGAATGACTCGCGGATAATTATATCCATCATACCCAAAAGAAAGCGGGGAGTCAAGCGTTTTCCGCCATGTTAGCGCAGGCTAAAATCAGCGCATCCTGATCGTTTCGGTCGCATAGCAGCTGGTAGACCATCACGCCGCTGAGGTTTTGCTCCAGTGCGTACTGGGTTTTCTGCGCGGCGGTGGCGGCACTGTTGAAGGAAATGTCCCCCACCAGATCCGGGTTTTCCCCGGAAATACTTTCGGGGTCGATGTCTTTATAAAAGACCCACTGCGCCGAGCCGTCCAGCGGGCGGCCGTAGGCGGGGATGCCCAGCACCAGCTGCTGCGGGCTGGCCCCCAGCGCGGTGAAGTAGGCGACCGCATCCTCAGCGGCCTGCATGGTGCTGTGAAAGCCCTCGCTGTCAAACTGGTCGTAGGCCATCATGTGGATGCGGTCGAGGGCAGCAATGGCTTCCTCGGACAGGGCAATCTCCTCCGGGTAGAGCGCAAGCGACAGGGCGACCGGCTCGCTGTTCCGGGAGAGGGTGTCCTTCAGGGTGATGAGAAAGGTGGAAAAGTCCTCCCACTCGTCGTCGAGCGGGAACTCCCAGTCGATGTCGATGCCGGCAAGGCCGTACTGTTCGGCAAAGGCGGCGATTTCCTGCGCCAGCGCCTGCCGCTCCTGCGGAGAGTCGATGCTCTGCCCCGCCGTCCCCTCCCGGATGAGGGCGCCCTGCGGGTTGACGGTGCACCACAGCGCGGTTTTGCCCTGCAGCGTTTCGATGGCGTCCAACAGCTCGTCCGAGAGGGAGAGCGCACCGTTTTCGTCCCAGTAGGCGCCGGTGTTGAGCACCAGATAATCCAGTGCGGCGATGCTGCCGGCGTACTCTTCTGCGACCGCCGCGGCTCCCTGTGTCATCGAACTGACCGGAAGATAGGCACAGAGCGTGAAGGAAACCTCCTGAGCAGGCGCAGGAGCGTTTTTCTCGGCGGAGACAGTTTTTTCCTCTGCCTGCTGATCGGAAGGGGCCTTAGCGGAAGCCTCCGGGGGGCTGGAGAGGGCTTGCTCCTCCGCGGTTGGGGAAGGGGCGGAACGGGGCGCGGCGCTTTGGCTGCAGCCGGTGCAGAAAAGCAGTACAAGGCTCAGCAGCAAGCCGGTGAGGCGGCGCAGCTTCATGCAGACACCTCCTCGGGGTCAAATGCCTGCGGGCAGGTGCGCGCGTAGTGGAACAGGTACTGCTGGGCGATGCCGGCAAAGTCCCGGGCACAGTCCGGCAGGCCGTTGGGGTAGAGAACGGCAAAAACGCGCTTCATCCAGACGTCCATCGGGCAGCATTCCAGCCGGTGAAAGCCGAACAGCAGTACGCAGTCGGCCACCTTGGGCCCGACGCCGCAGATCTGCATCAGTTCCCGGCGGGCCTCCTCCAGCGGCATCGAGGGGATGGCGTCCAGCCGCACCTGGCCGGAGCAGACCTTCTGCGCAGCGTCGATCAGATACCGGGCGCGAAACCCGCAGCGCAGCGGCGCCAGCTGTTCGGCGGTGACGGCGGCCAGCTCCTCCGGGGTGGGGAAGGAGAAGAAGCCGCTGTCGCCGATGGGCTGCCCAAGCAGGCGGCACAGCCGCTCGATGATTCCCTTGATCCGCTTGATGTTGTTGTTCTGGCTGATAATAAAGCTGCACAGCGTCTCCCAGCCGTCCTGACGCAGGATACGGATGCCCGGCGCAAACTGGATGGCCCGCCGCAAAGTCTCGTCTTGGGCCAGCACAGCCTTGATAGCGGCGTAGTCGGTGTCCAGGTCAAAGTAGGGCTGCCAGAAGCGGCGGAAGGTTTCGGCGTCGGTGCGGTAAAACAGCAGGGTGTCCGGCTGCGGCTGGGAGACAGTCAGAGCGTGTCCGCCGGCCCAGCCCTGCCAGCGGCCGTCCGGCAGCTGGAAAAAGGTGAAGCACTGCCCGCAGTCCAAAATCTGCGGCAGCGAAAAATCCTGCACGCCCTGAACAAGGGTTCCGTGCGGATGAGAAATGCTTTTCAGGTGCAATCGGTTGACCTCCTTTGTGCTGCCGCAAGCGGCAGCAGGGATGTAAGACCAGTGTACCATCGATTTGATACAGCTGTCAATGATGAAAAACGGATGAAAATTTGCGGTCAATGAGGATAGAAAATTGCCAAATTTTAAATTTTTTTTTGGTAAAATTGGAACAAGTTTTCAAAAGGGCATTGACAATATGTTCTACGTCGGTAATAATTATAAATGTGGATGAATCATAAATTAGTCCGCCGCCAGGCGGACGGAAGCGGGTGAACATATGTTTGACAAAATGAGAAGATTGCCGGATGCAGAACTGGAAGTTATGAAGGCAATCTGGGACAACACACCACCGATGTCGACCAACGATGTAATGAAGGTCGTCAGCCAGGAGAAGAACTGGAATATTTCCACCCTGCTGACCCTGCTGTCCCGTCTGATCGACAGAGGCTTCCTCACCTCGGAAAAACGTGGTAGGGAAAGAATCTATTATCCACAGGTAGAGCGCGAAGAGTACATGGAGTACGAGACCAAGAACTTCCTCAAGAAGCTGCACAAAAACTCCTTCATGAGCCTGGTCAACACCCTGTACGACAACAACGACCTGACCGAACAGGATATCGACGAGCTTTCCCATTGGCTGGAGGAAAAGAAGAGCAACCACTAAAGGTGGGTTCCAGAAATTTCTGGAAGCTGATGAGGTCCCTCCCCCGGGGACCTCATCAAGGGAAACTTTCTGGGAACTCACACAACCAAAGAGCAGCGGGGCGCGCATCAGCGATGCGCGCCCCGCTGCTCTTTTTCTGTGGCATCAATAGCGTTTGAGGTTTGGCACCACCGTGCCGATGATGGCCCAGACGGCCTGGAACAAAATCAGGTGCAGAATGCTCAGGTAGGACAGGTTGCCCATCAGCGAGAACAGCGCTACCAGCGCGTAGCCGGCCACCAGCGCGATCATCTGGATGAGCACCGCCTGGTCGATGGCGGTGCGGGCGGTAAAGCAGTCCAGGATGGCGGTGACCATCATCCGGCTGGAACCGATAAAGCCGATCTTGGCCGGCGAGCGGTCCTTCTCGGCGGTGAGGTTTTCATAGGCGGCGTGGAACTTGGCCGGCATCAGCTTGATCTGCTCCATCGGGAAGTCATAGGTTGCGTGAATCTTCTCGGCGGTGATGTTCGGGTCGGAGGTGTTGATGATCAGGTACATGCCGCGCTCGGAAAGTTTGTCCAGCTGCTCCTTTGTCTGCTTGTTGGGGCGGTAGCTGATGACAAACATCGCCGAAAGCTGGCCGGAATTTGCCAGGTACACAATGTTTTTGCGGTCTTTGACGTAGCGCATCTCGTAGTCGTTGCTGGGGACCTCGACGCCGTGGTTGACCATCAGCTCGCGGTTGCCCACCAGCACCCGCTTGCCGTCCACCCAGGCGGAGAGGCCCATCGAGTCCTCATAGGTGACGTTTTCCACCGGTCGCAGCATCGAGCGGTTGGAGCCGATGATCTTGTTAAAGACGTCGGTCAGCATGCCGTCGGTGTTGCAGACCACGCTGGCGGCGTCCAGGATGACCGAGTCGATCTGGCTCTTGTCAAAGGGCTTGATGCCGTGCAGGATGATGTCGGACGGGCGGAACAGGTCCTTGGCGTCCAGCACCACCGCTTCGGTGCGGGAGAAGGCGTCCACCGCCGAGTAGCCGGAAACCATCGCTCCGGCGGGAATCAGCCGGCGGGCCAGGCGGTAGAGCGGCAGGTTTGCCGCGATGGTGGAGGTCAGCGGCGCGCTCACGCACATGATGGCGGTGAAGGTGGAGACCGCCTCGGCCGCGTTTTTGTTAAACAGGTAGGACAGAACCGACAGCGCGATGCCTGCCAGCAGGCAGACCGGCGCCAGCACGCGGCTCATGTTCTCCGCGTGGTCCTCCGAGTAGGAGTTGTCCAGGAAGTTGGAGAGGAAGCGGCTGGTCTCCGGGTAGGCGATGGTGTATTCCTCCATCGAAAGCCCGCGGGAGAGCTCACGCAGCAGGGTGCGGTCCTTTAAAAAGACGGCGGCGTGCTTGCGCTTTTCCGAAGCGACCAGCTTGAAGTTCTGCTGGATGCGCAGGATGACCAGCAGCTTGCCGATCAGGTTAAACAGCAGGATGAGCAGGGCGACCGGGAAGAACAGGTAGAGGTTGGAGCCAAAGTCAGCCTTGTCGGTGCTGAAATATTCGGGCTTGATGATAAAGCAGATGCCCTGCGCCAGCGTGCCCAGCAGCGCCAGCATCGGCAGGGTGTCGGTGTTGGCGCGGAACTTGAGCAGCGCCAGCAGCCCTCCGCCCACCGTATTGGCGCAGACGACGGCGCCGATGGCCGAGACCACGCACAGGCAGACCATGTAGGAGCGCAGGTGCAGCTCCGGCTGGATGAAGGTGGGCAGCGGCAGCAGCTCGCCGCCGATCTGGATGTCGCGGGCGGCAAGCGAGAGGTAGAGCGACAGCGCAAAGAGAACGATCATCGCCGCGATGCGGATGAGCAGGCCGGACTTGATGCTGCGCATGTCGTGCAGGATGGCCTCCTTATCCTTGGGGGAGGAGTAGTCCTCAATCTCCTCGCTCTCCTCCGGAAATTCTTCCGGAACGGGAATTTCGGCGGAAGCAAGGCGGGAGGAGTGTGGCTCCTCCTTTGCCTGCTGTGCGCCCTTGCGGCGGAACAGGTTGGACTTTTTGTCCTCCCTGGTGGGCTCGTTCTCCTGCTGCGGCTGCTCGCCATCCTCGTCTAAATCTTCGGGCAGGTTGATGTGGAAGGCCTTGCCGTCTTTTTTGGCGGAAGCGGCCGGCTCTTTCGCTGGCTGTTGGTTGGAGAAGATGCCGCCGGTGCCGAATTCCTCAGTCAGGCCGGTGGGGGTGGAGGCAAACAGGTCCTCCTCCGGTTCCTCGCTGCCGGTCTCAAAGGAGGAGGTGTCGAAGGTGATGGACTGCTCCGGCTGCGGTTCCGGCTGTTTTTCCGGCTTTGGCGCATTCTTCTTTTTGCGGCCCAGGGAAGAAAAATATTTTTGGTATTCGGTTTTATCCTGCAGGTCCGGGTCGGGTTGTTCCGGCTGCGGGGTGGTTGGCTCGATGTCGCCGAAGGGGGTGGCCGCTTCCTTGGGCGGCAGGTCCGCCGGCTGCTGCTCCAGGAAGAAGGAATCGGTCAGCTCCTCCTGCTGCAGGCGGGCGCGCTCCTGTTCCTGGCGCTGCTGTTCGCGCAGTTCGGCTTCCTTTCGCTGCTGCTCCAGCCGCTGCTGTTCGCGGCGCTGAGCCTCCAGCCTTTCGCGCTCCTGGCGTTCCTTTTCCAGCCTCTCCTGTTCCTCACGCACCGTCTCGCGGTGGTTGGACAGCGAGGAGAAGAACACGCCGGTGCTGTCCATCGGGTCTGGACGCTGCGGTTGTTTGGGCTGCTGCTGTTCAGATGGCCGCGGCTGTCTTGGCGGCTGTTGTTGCTGTGCTTCCGGCTGCGGGGCCGGTTCAGCGGGCCGGGGAGCGGTTGCGGTGGAAGTTTCCGGCCTTGCGGGGGCGGGATTTTCTGCCGGTCTTGCGGGCGCAGGTCTGGCCGGCCGGGCGCTTCGCGCTTTTTTGGCTTTGATCTCGTTGAGGATATCATCAACGTTATATGGCTTGTTCATGCTGCATTCTCCTTTTTTGTTTCCCTGGCAGGAGATTTATTTGTTGCTTGTAAAGGCAGGCAGCCCGCTGCGCTGGCGGACGGCCTCATAGATGACGATGGCGGCAGCGACCGAGGCGTTGAGCGAGTTGACCTGGCCGTTCATCGGCAGCGAGACGACAAAGTCGCAGTGCTCCTTGGTCAGGCGGCTGACGCCGCTGCCCTCGGCCCCGACGACGATGCCGATCGGCCCGCCCATATCGGCCGAGCACCAGGGCTTGCCGTCCATGTCGGCGCAGAAGATCCACAATCCCTTCTGCTTTAACTCCTCGATGGTGGAGACGATGTTGGCCACCCGCACCACCGGCATATATTCAACCGCGCCGGCCGAGGTTTTGGCCACGGTGGCGGTGAGCCCGACGCCGCGGCGCTTGGGGATAATGACGCCGTGCGCGCCGGCGGCCTCTGCGGTTCGGATGATGGCGCCCAGGTTATGCGGGTCCTCGATGTTGTCGCAGATGATGACAAAGGGCGGCTGGTCGCCGGCCTTGGCAAAGATGTCCTCCATGGTGGAGAAGTCGTGGCAGGCGGCCATGGCGGCCACGCCCTGATGGACTACACCGCCGCACAGGGCGTCCAGCTTCTGCGCTGCGGCGTCTTTGACGGGCACGCCGCGCTCCTTGGCCAGGGCGATGATCTTGCCCACGCTGCCGCGGTCAGCGCCCTTGAGGATGTAGATGCAGTCGATGGGGCGGCCTTTTTTAAGCGCCTCGGTGACGGCGTTGCGGCCTGCGATGACCGCGCTTTCCCGGGCATTTGGTTCGGATGTAAATTCTTTGGGCACTGCTGATACCTCCAAAAATTGTCAGAAAAATTGCGTTCCGCCAGCTGCGCGGAACAAATGCTCGTCGATACGTTCCATTATACCATACTTTGTCGGGATTTCCCATACTTTCTTTTTGAGAAAAAAAGAAAGTATGCAAAGAAAAACTTTGACGCTTCGCGCGACAGGTTGGTGGCAAGATAAAGGCCGAAATGAAGGGCTCGCGCTTTGCGCAATCGCCTTCGGAAGAAATGGAAGCCAGCGGGAGGGTCGCTCGCTCCGCACTTTCTTTTTGAGAAAAAAAGAAAGTACGCAAAGAAAAACTCTCACGCTTCGCGCAACAGGTTGGCAGCAAGATGAAAGCCGAAAAGAGGGAAGGTCGCTCGCGCTTCGCGCAATCGCTCGGGCAAGACAAGGTGGGACTTTTGGTTGCGGACAGCGGAGGAATGGGGTACAATGGAGGAAAGAAAAAATCCCCTGTGATGACAGGGGAAAGGGAGGAAAGAATGATGCTTAAACCGAGGCGGTTATATCCCGGCGACCGGGTTGCCATGGTCAGTCTCTCCTGGGGAGGGCTGGGGGACCCGCAGTTTTTGCACAAATACGACATTGCAAAAAAGCGGCTGAAGGAGGAATTTCAGTTGGAGCTGGTGCCCATGCCGCACACTTTGAAGGGGAGCGATTTTGTGGCGCGCCACCCCGAGCTGCGGGCGCAGGACCTGATGGACGCCTTTCGCGACCGGTCGATTGCCGCCATTTTCTGCGCCATCGGCGGGGATGACACCATCCGCACCCTGCCCTACATCGACTTCGCGGTGATGCGGGACAACCCCAAAATCTTCATGGGCTACTCCGACACCACCATCAATCACCTGATGATGCAGCGGGCGGGCCTTGTTTCCTTCTATGGGCCCTCGGTGATGTGCGAGTTTGGCGAATATGTCCGCATGTTTGATTACACCAGGGAGGCGGTGCGCCGCCTGCTGTTTGCCGACAGCGCGGGCTATGTGGTGCCCTCCAGCCCCAGCTGGTCGGACGACTATGTCCCATGGGACGAGCAGAATGTGCACATCGCAAAGCGTCTGCGCCCCGAGACCCACGGCTACGAGCTGCTGCAGGGCAGCGGAAAGGTGCAGGGGCAGCTGATGGGCGGCTGCGTCGATGTCTTTTGCATGGCGGTGGGCACACCCATCTGGCCAGCGCCAAAGGAGTGGCAGGGCGCCCTGCTCCTGCTGGAGACCAGCGAGGAAAAGCCCTCCCCGGCGACTTTGACCTATGCCCTGCGCAGCCTGGCCGCGCAGGGGATACTGCGGGTAATCAGCGGCATCGTGATGGGCAAGCCGCAGGGAGAGGTCTACTATGAGGAATACAAGCAGGTGCTGCTCCAGGTAGTGGCGCAGGAGGAGGGACTGCGGCATCTGCCAATTTTGTACAACCTCAACATCGGTCACGCCTTCCCCACCGGCGTGCTGCCGCTTGGGGTACAAGCCGAGATCGACTGCGAGGCCAAAACACTGACCCTGCTGGAATCGGCGACCGTCGCTTAAAGCTCACCGCACCACCAAAAAGGTCAGCAGCCCGCCCGCAGCGGCGGAGAGCAGCAATTTAAGGGCGGCAAACCACCGCTTGCCGTTCATCTGCAAGAGGGAAATTCTCCCGCCCCGCAGCAGCGGCGCGGCGAGCGAGCTTAAAAACCGCTGGGCCTGCGTCTCCATCGCCTTTTTAGAGGAGGCCTCCTGGGTATCTTTCAGGTAGAGCACGGCGCGCTCAAAGTAAGGGTTTTGGGTGTCGTTAATTTCAATGATTCGTTTGTTGGTGCCACGGACCATCTTGGATCAGACCTTTCTGTTTAAAATGATTATGGAAAGTGGAAAACTGTGTTAATAATGTTGAAAACAGCGGGGAAAGGTAAAAATTATCCAGATTGTATAACAAAAACCGACAGGAAGCGGGTGGCGACAGGGGATGATGGTTGAAAACCTCGTTTAAAATGTGGAAAAGGCTGATAAAAACAGCTTTTCAAGCCGCCTCTAAACACGTGGGGAATGTGAAAAATAGAAATTACAAATGGTAATATTCATGAACAAACTGTTGCGGAGTGCAATTTTGGAAGGCTTTTCAGCTTTATTATGGCTGAAAAAACAGGGTTTTACACTTTGTCGGGGTACGGTAGAAAGAATTTTTGTGGAAAATTAATCGTCAAACAACAAACAAGCGGTCAGATTTGAAAAAAGAGAAAACTTTTTGAGCATGATATTGACATTTACAAGCAAAAGAGTAAAATAATTTTGTAGCTTTCATATAGATTTGCAGATAAAACTATGGAAAATAGAAAACGACTTTATCCATATCGCCTGCAAATCCACAAAGAGGGACAGAAAGAGGCCCCTCCATCCCCGTTTGCGGGATTATTTTTCATGCTTATGGGAGGTTTTTCAGATGAAACGGCAAGGACAGATCAGTGTCAATTCCAAGAACATGTTTCCAATCATCAAAAAATGGCTCTATTCGGACAAGGACATCTTTTTAAGGGAGATTGTCTCCAACGGCTGCGACGCCATCAAAAAGCTGGAGAGTCTGCGCGGCATCGGCCAGGCGCCGGACGAGGAGGGCTATCAGCCCAAGGTCATCGTCACCATCGACCCGGATAAAAAGCAGCTGATCGTCTCGGATAACGGCATCGGCATGACCGAGGACGAGGTGGAGCGGTACATCACCCAGATCGCCTTCTCCGGCGCGGAGGAATTTTTGGCAAAATACAAGGAGAAGAGCGAGGGCGACGCCGGCATCATCGGCCACTTTGGCCTGGGATTTTATTCGGCCTTCATGGTTTCCGGCACGGTGGAGATTCAGACCCTCTCCTACCAGGAGGGCGCAAAGCCGGTTCACTGGATTTCTTCCGGCGAGGAGGAGTATGAGATCGAGGACGGCGACCGCACCGAACACGGTACCACCATCATCATGAACATCGCCGAGGACGAGCAGGAATTTTTGCAGGAGGCGCGCATCCACGAGATTCTGCACAAGTACTGCCAGTTCATGCCGTACGAAATCTACCTCAACCCGCACGACGAGGAGCGCACCGTCTATGACGAGGAGGGCAACCCCGAAAAGAACGAGGACGGCACCGAGAAGAAGGAGATTGTCAAGCCGCGCCCGGTCAACGACACCCATCCGCTGTGGCTGAAGGCCCCGAAGGACTGCACCGACGAGGAGTACAAGGAATTTTACCACAAGGTCTTTATGGACTTTAACGAGCCGCTGTTCTGGATCCACCTCAACGTCGACTATCCGTTTAACCTCAAGGGCATCCTCTATTTCCCGAAGCAGCAGAACAAGCTGGAGATCATCCCCGGCCAGGTCAAGCTCTACAGCAACCAGGTCTTTGTCGCCGACAACATCAAGGAGGTCATCCCGGAATTTTTGCTGCTGCTCAAGGGCGTTATCGACTGCCCGGACATGCCGCTCAACGTCTCCCGCAGCTTTTTGCAGAACGACGGGCAGGTGCAGAAGATTGCCCAGCACATCACCAAAAAGGTTTCGGACAAGCTGCACCAGATCTTTAAAAACGAGCGCGAGACCTATGAGAAATACTGGGACGACATCGCGGTGTTCTTAAAGTTTGGCTGCCTGAAGGATGAAAAATTCTACGACCGCATCAAGGACATCCTGCTCTTAAAGACCATCGACGGCGAGTACAAGACGCTCGAGGAATACCCCAAGACCGACGAGAACAAGATCTACTACGTCACCAACAAGGACCTGCAGGCGCAGTACATCTCGATGTTCAAGGCAAACGGCCTGACTGCCGCGGTGCTCGACCATGTGATCGACCCGCACTTCATCAGCATGCTGGAATATAAGGAGACAAACAAGCTCAAATTCCTGCGCATCGACGCCGACCTTGGCAGCGCGCTCAAATCCGAGCAGACCGAGGAGGAGAAAAAGGCGCAGGAACAGGCCGACAAGGAGCTGACCGAGTGCTTTAAAAAGTATCTGCCCGACCAGAAGCTCAGCTATCGGGTGGAGAGCCTGAAGGCGCAGGACACCCCGGCGGTCATCCTGCTGTCCGAGTATGCCCGCCGCATCCAGGATATGAGCCGCACCCTGGGTGAGAGCTTCGCTCCGGAAACCGAGACCACCCTGGTGCTCAACCGCGACAATCCGATTATCCAGCGGCTGGGTTCGCTCTCCGACGAGAACAAGGAGCTGGTCTGCCAGCAGGTCTATGACCTGGCGCAGATCGCCCACAAGCCGCTCAGCGCCGAGGAGATGGCGCGGTTTATGCAGCGCAACGTCAAGATTCTGCAGCTGCTGACCGAGGAAAAATAAGCGGGTAACCAAAGACCGACACAAAGGAGGATGCAGGATGAATCAAAATGTACAGCAGCTGCACGAGCTGCTCAAACGCAGCAGCCACATCGTTTTCTTCGGGGGTGCAGGCGTTTCAACCGCTTCGAATATCCCGGATTTCCGCAGCGACGAGGGCTTGTACAGCGGCAGGGAGCAGAAGAAGTACCCCTATCCGCCCGAGACGATGCTCAGCCACACCTTCTTTGTGCGCCACACCGAGCAGTTTTTTGAGTACTATTTTGACAAGATGGTCTACCCGGACGCAAAGCCCAACCCGGCGCACATCGCGCTGGCAAAGCTCGAGGAGATGGGCAGGCTGTCGGCGGTCATCACCCAGAACATTGACGGCCTGCATCAGCAGGCGGGCAGCAAGCGGGTATACGAGCTGCACGGCAGCGTCCACCGCAACACCTGCCAGCATTGCGGCAAGCATTATTCCCTGCAGGAGATGCTGCAGTGGAAGGGCAAGGGTGTGCCGCGCTGCTCCTGCGGCGGCGTCATCAAGCCGGACGTGGTGCTGTATGAGGAGAGTCTGGACAGCGACGTGCTGGAAAAGGCCATCCGCCACATCATGGCCGCCGACCTGATGATTGTGGGCGGCACCTCGCTGGCGGTTTACCCGGCGGCGGGGCTGCTGCAATACTATGACGGGCTGGATTTGGTGCTCATCAACAAGACCGAGACCCCCTATGACCGGCGCGCTTCGCTCATCATCCGCGAGCCGATCGGGCAGGTGATGTCCGAGGCGGTGCGGGGACTGTAGGGACTTTGCGCGCAAAAGTGTCTTGACGATTTTCCCGCTTGGGAGTAAAATGAAGGGGAAGCCATTCAAAGAAAGGAAAAGAGAGCATTATGAAGGCAAGAATCCCCAAACACAGAGAGTTTGTCATCGACCTGGAAAACACCGCCGAAGAAAAGCGCGAGGAGTGCTGGGAGAAGCTGGAAGCTATCCTGGAGGACTACAAAAAGGAAGGCAAATCGGTCTACACCCCCACCTTCATTGAGGACAACGAGGACAAGGTCAAGGCTCTGCAGCAGGAGTACGGCTTTGCCTATACCATCGAACTGAAGTAAAAAAAGCCCCCCATCAGGGGGCTTTTTTGTACTCTCCCCGCAAGGACATGCAGCCCCATTTTCACAGGCGGACAAGGGGTCTCCCAGCTTCTTCCAGGGCGAATCCTGAGAGATTATGTCCCCCAAAAGGCAGAATTTTAAAAATGGACACAATTTATTTAAAGAATCCCCCGCGGAAGGTTTGACAAAACAGGGTCAATAGAGGTACAATGTCATAGATATGGCTATTTTCTTTGGCCGCTTTCTTCTTAATAATTGGGAGAAGGAAAAAAGGTCCCGCGAGGGCCATCCAATAGAAAAATAAAAGAACAGTTCCCCGGCAAAAGGAAGGCTCCCGCATTGAGTCTGATTGTGATTTCAGGGGCGTTCCTTTTTAACAAATGAGGTGTAAAAAATTATGGGATTGATGGATAAGATCTTTGGAACCTACTCCGAGCGCGAGCTCAAGCGAATCTATCCGATTCGCGACAAGGTGCTGGCACTGGACGAGCAGTATTCCAAAATGTCCGACCAGGAGCTCAAGGCGATGACGCCAAAATTTAAGGAGCGACTGGCAAACGGCGAGACGCTCGACGACATCCTGCCGGAAGCGTTTGCCACCTGCCGCGAGGCCGCGTGGCGCGTGCTGGGCATGAAGCACTTCCCGGTGCAGGTCATCGGCGGCATCGTGCTGCATCAGGGCCGCATCGCCGAGATGAAGACCGGTGAAGGTAAGACCCTGGTGGCCACCCTGCCGGTTTACCTGAACGCGCTGACCGGCAAAGGCGTGCACGTCGTCACCGTCAACGACTATCTGGCAAAGCGCGACTCGGAGGAGATGGGCAAGGTTTACCGCTGGTTAGGGTTGACCGTCGGCCTTGTCATCCACGACATCGAGCCTGCCGACCGCAAAAAAGCCTATCAGGCGGACATCACCTACGGCACCAACAACGAGTTTGGTTTCGACTATCTGCGCGACAACATGCAGATTTACAAAGAGAACCGCGTGCAGCGCGGCCACTACTTCGCGGTGGTCGACGAGGTCGACTCGATTTTGATCGATGAGGCCAGAACCCCGCTGATCATCTCCGGCCGCGGCGACAAGTCCACCGACCTGTATAAGGTGGCTGACCGCTTCGCCCGCACCCTGAAGATGTACAAGGTCAAGGAGCTGGACGATAAAGAGGAACACGACGACGTCATCGACGCAGACTACATCGTCGACGAGAAGGCCAAGACTGCGACCCTGACCAAGTCCGGTGTCAAAAAGGCAGAGGAGTTCTTTGGCATCGAGAACCTCATGGATGTGGAAAACTCCACCATCCAGCACCACATCAACCAGGCCATCAAGGCGCACGGCACCATGCACCGCGACATCAACTACGTCGTCAAGGACAACGAGGTGCTCATCGTCGACGAGTTTACCGGCCGTATTATGAACGGACGCCGTTATAGCGACGGTCTGCATCAGGCCATCGAGGCAAAAGAGGGCGTGGAGGTTAAGCGTGAGTCCAAGACGCTGGCCACCATCACCTACCAGAACCTGTTCCGTATGTACGAAAAGCTGTCCGGTATGACCGGTACCGCCATGACCGAGGAGCAGGAGTTCCGTGAGATCTACGGCATGGACGTTATCGAGATCCCGACCAACAAGCCGGTTATCCGAACCGACCTGCCGGACGTCGTCTACAAGACCCGCAGAGGCAAATTTAACGCCGTTGTTGAACAGGTTAAGGAGTGCCACGCCAAGGGCCAGCCGGTCCTGGTCGGCACCGTCTCGATCGAGACCTCCGAGGAGCTGAGCGCCCTGCTCAAGCGCCACGGCATCAAGCATCAGGTGCTCAACGCCAAGTACCACGAGAAGGAAGCAGAGATCGTCGCACAGGCGGGCCAGTACGGTGCGGTCACCATCGCCACCAACATGGCCGGCCGTGGTACCGACATCATGCTGGGCGGTAACGCTGAGTTTTTGGCCAAGAACCAGATGCGCAAGGAAGGCTACTATGAGAACCTGATCGTTGAGGCGACCGGCTTCGGCGACACCGACGATGAGGAGGTCATTGAGGCCCGCAAGCGCTTCACCGAGCTGTCCAAGCAGTTCAAGGAGCAGCTGCGCCCCGAGGCTGAGAAGGTCAAGGAGGCCGGCGGCCTGTTCATCGTCGGCACCGAGCGCCACGAATCCAGACGTATCGACAACCAGCTGCGCGGCCGTTCCGGCCGTCAGGGCGACCCGGGCTGCTCCCGCTTCTACCTCTCGCTGGAAGACGACCTGATGAGACTGTTCGGCGGCGACCGCATCAACAACCTGATGGAGACCCTCAAGATCGATGAGGACACCCCGATCGAGAACAAGATCCTCTCCAACACCATCGAGAGCGCCCAGCGCAAGATCGAGGGCCGCAACTTCGGCATCCGTAAAAACGTCCTGCAGTTCGACGACGTCATGAACAAGCAGCGCGAGATCATCTACGGCCAGCGCAACCGCGTACTGGACGGCGAGAACCTCAAGGATTCCATCCTGACCATGATGGACGAGACGGTCGAGTCGGCGGTCGGCATGTACATGCCGGACGGCGTGGAGCCGGAGCACTGGAACATGGAGGGCTTCCGCAACTACTTCATCGGCCTGATTGCCGGCGACCTGTTGAACATCGAGCCGGATCAGCTCAAGAGCGTGGACCGCAAGCAGCTCACCGAGCAGATCAAAGAGAAGGTGCATGAGCTGTACGCCAAACGCGAGGCGGAGCTGGGCGAGAACATCACCCGCGAGCTGGAGCGCGTCGTGCTGCTCAAAGAGGTCGACACCAAGTGGATGGACCACATCGACGCGATGGACGAGCTCAAGAAGGGCATCTCGCTGCGCTCCTACGGCCAGAAGGATCCGGTTGTCGAGTACCGCATCGAGGGCTTCGACATGTTCGACGAGATGAACGCCAGCATCCGCGAGGAGACTGTCAAGATTCTGCTGCTGGCTCCGTTCCGCAAGCCTGGCGCAGAGCCGCCGAAGGAAGCGCCTAAGCGCGAGCAGGTCGCAAAACCCATTTCGACCAGCTCCGACGGCACCGTAGCGCCCGCCACGGTAAAGCGTCAGGGCAAGAAGATTGGCAGAAACGATCCCTGCCCGTGCGGAAGCGGCAAAAAGTATAAAAACTGCTGCGGCAGATAACACAAGATAAAAAGAACCGGAAGGAAAGTCCTGTTGCAGCGAATTCCTTCCGGTTTTCTTTTTGGCTGTGTTAAAAAGAAAACAAGCAGGCTGAGCCTGCATCCAATTCGCGAATTGGTTTGGAGGGAATCCTGGATTTTACCTCGCGGCACCGAGTTTGTACGGAAACGGTTTCGCTGCTTTTTCAAAAGGTAGTCAGATCCAGGCTGAGCCTGCACCCGATTCGCGGCAGGCTGAGCCTGCATCCAATTCGCGAATTGGTTTGGAGGGAATCCCGGATTCTACCTCGCGGCACCGAGTTTGTACGGAAACGGTTTAGTTGGTCGTCGCGGGGGGCGAAAACTTTATATATTTTTGTCCAAAAAGAAGAGAGTAAAAAAACGGAGGTGTACCATGAACATGATAGGCGACCGCATCAAATTCCTGCGCTTGCTGTCGGAAAAATATCCGACCAGGCAGCAGGTCTGCACCGAAATCATCAACCTGCAGGCAATCCTCAATCTGCCCAAAGGCACCGAGCACTTTATGAGCGATCTGCACGGGGAATATGAGGCCTTCAAGCACATCCTCAACAATTCCGCCGGCGTCATCCGGGAAAAGGTGGACATGCTGTTTTCCGAGACGCTGACCCCGATGGAGCGTTCCAGTCTGTGCACGCTGATCTACTACCCGGAGGAGAAGCTCAAAAAGATCCGAGAGGAGGGGCGCAGCAGTGAGGAGTGGTACCGCTTTGTGCTGCAAAGCCTGATTGACCTGGCAAAGCTGCTTTCCTCCAAATACACCCGCTCCAAGGTGCGCAAGGCGATGCCGCCGGCCTACAGCTACATCCTGGACGAGCTGCTGCATGCCCAGCGCGACGAGGACGACAACCAGCTGCTCTACCACCAGAAGATCATCGACACCCTGCTCAAGCTCGAGGAGGGCGACGACTTCATCATCGCCCTGTCCAGCCTGATTAAGCGGCTGGCGGTGGACCATCTGCACATTGTGGGGGACATTTTTGACCGCGGCGAGCGGCCGGACGCCATCCTGAACATGCTGATGGAGCATCATTCGCTGGACATCGAGTGGGGCAACCACGATATCCTGTGGATGGGCGCGGCCTGCGGCAGCCAGGCCTGCATCGCCGCCGTGGTGCGCAACTGCCTCTCCTACAACAACATCTCGGTGCTGGAGCAGGGCTACGGTATCAGCCTGCGCCCGCTGGTGCTGTTTGCGGAAAAGACCTACCCGGCCAAGGACGTCACCCAGGCGGCCAAGATGGCCATTTCGATCATCCTCTTTAAGCTGGAGGGCCGGATCATCCGCCGCAACCCCGACTTTGGGATGGAGGACCGCCTGCTGCTGGACAAGGTGGACTTTGACAGCGCCACTATCGAGCTGGGCGGCAAGGTCTACCCGCTCAAGGAGAAAGCCTTCCCCACCGTCGACCGCGACGACCCCTACAAGCTCTCGGAGGCCGAGCGTGAGATCATGGACGAGCTGGAAAAGCTGTTTTTGGAGAGCGAGCAGCTGCAGCGGCACGTCACCTTTCTGTACAACAACGGCAGCATGTACCGCAAGTTTAACGGCAACCTGCTGTTCCACGGCTGTGTGCCGCTGGACGAGGACGGCAACCTCAAGGCGGTGCAGCTGGGCGGCCGCATCTATCAGGGCAAGAGCTACATGGACTACGCCGACATGACAGCGCGCCGGGCCTTCTTCTCGGAGGAGCCGCGGCAGGAGTATCTGGACTTTATGTGGTACTTATGGTGCGGCAGCAACTCGCCGCTGTCCGGCCGGGTGGTCAAGACCTTCGAGCGCACCTTCATCGAGGACAAATCCACCTGGACCGAGCCGCAGAACCCCTACTACCGCTATCAAAGTTCCGAGCCGGTCTGCCGGATGCTGCTGCGGGAGTTTGGGCTTTACTCGGAGAACGCCCACATCATCAACGGCCACACCCCCATTCACGTCAAGGAGGGGGAGAATCCGCTCAAGGCGCACGGCAGGCTGATTGTCATCGACGGCGGCTTCTGCAAGGCCTACCAAAAGACGACCGGCATCGCGGGCTACACCCTGATCTTTAACTCCCACGGCATGCGCTTAAAATCCCACCAGCCCTTTTTCGGCATGGAGGCGGCGCTCAAGGAGAACCTGGATATCGATTCGGATTCGCAGCAGGTGGTCACCTTCCAGAAGCGGGTGATGGTGGCCGACACCGACACCGGCGAGAAGCTCAAGGAGCAGATTGCCGACCTGGAGGACCTGCTGACCGCCTACCGGGAAGGCTGGATTGCGGAGCGGGGGAACTAGGGAAAACAGAGGCTTTCATCTATACCCCGTTTTTGGGGAAAAGTTGCATTCGGGCGTGCAACCGTACGCAAAAAAGCGAGGGAAAATTTCCCTCGCTTTTTTATGTGTATGTGGAAAGGGGAGAGGGAAAGGTGCTTCGCTGTTTCCCTTAGGTGTGCGTGGCGGGAAGGCGCTTCGCTGTTCCCGCGGTGGACTGCAAGAGAAGCGCTTCGCTGTCTCTTGCTCACCGGGATTATGCTTCTACAGCAGAAAAACCTCCCACCGGGAGGTTTTTCTGGATTGTACGATATGACAGTTTCTTGAGGGAGCTTTTCTCTTACAAAAGCTCTTGTACAAACTGGGGAAATTGAACTTTGTTCAATTTCATGTCGCGCAACGCAAAAGGAAAACGCAGCAGAAAGTTTAAGCGCGACTTGGCGCTTGAACGATAAGGAGTTTCGCACGCTGCGGCGTGCGACCAAAGGCTTTGCCTTTGGAAACCACAGCCTTTTGAAAAAGGCTGGCGAAAACTTTATTTCTCAGGACAGCCTATTTTTAAAGTCCTCATACCCGAATTCCTTCACCAGCCATCCCTGCCCCTGCTCATCCCGCCACAGGATAGCGGGCAGCGGCATGCCGTTGAAGGTATTGGTCTTGACCATCGTATACAGCGCCATATCCTCAAAGACGAGCCGGTCGCCTTCCTGCAGGGGCTGGTCGAAGGAGTAGTCCCCGATGATATCCCCAGCCAGGCAGGTTGGGCCGCCCAGACGGTAGGTATGCGCCTTTTCGCCGGGCTCACCGCTCTGCCAAAGCGGCGGACGGTAGGGCATTTCCAGCACATCGGGCATGTGGCAGGCGGCAGAGGTATCGAGGATGGCAATATCCATTCCATTGTGCAGCGTTTCCAGCACGCTGGCGACCAGGAATCCGGCATGGTAGACCACCGCTTCGCCGGGTTCGAGGTAGACCTGCACGCCATAAGTATCGCGGAAGTGCTCGATTGTCCGCACCAGCCGCTCGATGTCATAGTCGGGGCGGGTGATGTGGTGGCCGCCGCCGAAATTTACCCATTTGAGGCCATGCAGATATTTTCCAAACTTCTCCTCAAAGGCCCGTGCGGTGGTTTCCAGGTCATCGGAATTTTGTTCGCACAGGGTATGGAAGTGCAGTCCATCCAGCAGCGGGAGCAGCGACTCGTCAAAGTTTGCGAGGGTGGTGCCCAGCCGGGAGCCGGGGGCGCAGGGGTCATAGATGGCGTGGCCCTCCTGGGTGGAGCACTCAGGGTTGACCCGCAGGCCGACCGATTTGCCCGCATCCTTTGCCCGCTTACCATACTTGCGCAGCTGGTTGGGGGAGTTAAAGACAAAGTCGTCGGCGTACTGCAATAGCTGCACAAATTCCTCCTCGCGGTAGGCGGGGGAAAAGACGTGGGTCTCCCCGCCGAACTGCTCGTGTCCCAGCCGCGCCTCAAAAAGGCCGCTGGCGGTGGTGCCGGCAAGGTACTCCCGGATGATGGGGTAGGCGGCAAACATCGAGAAGGCCTTCTGCGCCAGCAGGATTTTGCAGCCGGTGCGGTCGCACACCCCTTTTAAAATTGCAAGATTGTGGCGCAGCCTTGCCTCATCCACCACAAAGTAGGGGGTGGGGAAGGCTGCGAGGTCGATCTTTTTCATCTAGTCTACCAGAACCGGGTCGCGGTTTTCCTTCCACGGCAGGCCCCACTTGTTCAGTGCGTCCATGAACGGATCGGGATCGAACTCCTCCATGTTGTGTACGCCGGGCTTGTTCCACTTGCCGGTCAGGATCATCATCGCGCCGATCATGGCCGGAACGCCGGTGGTGTAGGCCACAGCCTGCGAGCCGACCTCCTTATAGCACTCCTGGTGGTCGCAGATGTTGTAGAGGTAGTAGGT
>ERZ1643246.758-NODE-758-length-39667-cov-7.889150_pt1 | contig 39667 bp, 29 predicted proteins | sample MGYA00579265_ERZ1643246 | MGnify/ENA primary metagenome ERZ1643246 (study PRJEB29033, sample SAMEA4952261) | chicken gut metagenome | biome: Broiler Chicken; feature: Gastrointestinal Tract; material: Caecum | place: Ireland | collected 2018 | study: Broiler...
CCGTGAAAGTTGAGCTGTATGTTCTCAACTTACACAGTTTATATTACACTCTCAAGAGACAGATACGGCCGAAATGTATCTGCTCTCCTTTTATACATTGCTTGTTTTGACCATGCACTCTTTTCGATAGAAGGCTGCCCCATATTTTAAGATATCCTGATAACCTTCTTGTCTGAGCGTGTACTCATATTTCATCGTTTCGATCTGGGCAAGTGCTTCATCACATTTTGTCTCCAATTCCATATAGCTTTTTGCGACTTTGATCTCGATGATCATGGCCTTGCCTTGAACGCTTGGATATTTTACCAGGATATCTGGTCGGCCATTTCCCGACTCACGATTAGACAGGATTATGTAATTCTTCATATTCTTTAACATCCCGGTCAAAAATCCGTGATAATAGCTTTCTTGATGATCATAGAAACTGATCGTTTCCATCAGATTCGCTGACAAGATCTTTGTTATTGTTTTGGTGTCACCGTTTAACAGGCTTTCATACAATGGTGAAAGTTCTTCTTTTTCGGTCCGCTCCTCAAACCATCGTAAGACTGCGTGTTTATAGATATAACGAACCTCGCGATTAGGAATGGACATTGCTGCGTAAATGGTGTCTCCTTCCTGCCACTCACGGTTTATTTTCAGATAACCAGTAAAGAGCAAAAAGTTCCAGAGGTTGTTTTGCGTAGAGTCGATATCATCATAAGTCATGTCTTCATGTATCGGTTTTTCGATGTCATCGCCTGCAATCAGTCGTTCGATTTCTTCCTTTGCCGTGATATCCGCATGTTCGATCAGCTTTCGTACGATGCTGTTAGAACTTGTGTTAGACCAATAAGGCTTAGCAAAAGGATGTTTATCCTGATAACATGAATTGACATAGTTGATCACGCTCCAAGGATTATAGACCGCAGTTTCGCCAAATTGATAACCATCATACCAATCTCGTACTGTTTCTGCGTTTTCTTCAAGATCATAATCTTTTAATAACTGCGCTGTTTCTTTTTGCGTAAATCCGAAGTGTTCAGCAAAATGATGATTGGTGATAGAAATCACGTTCAGATTATTCAGGCCAGTAAAGATCGATTCTTTGCTGATGCGCAGGCAGCCGGTGATTACGGCAAATTCTAGGTTGTCATTGGTTTTCAACGCTGATTCAAACAGAGAGCGGATCAAGTTGATCATGCGCTCATAAAACCCGCCGAAATACGCGTTTTCCAGCGGAACATCATATTCATCGATCAAGATGATCACTTTTCTGTCATAGGCTTGAGCAAGGCATTTTGATAAAAACTTCAGTGCGCTCAGATATTCTTCCGGTTGGGCGTCCTGTTCGACGAAACGAAGAAATTTTTTTCTGTCTGCGTCATAAGTGAGGTGAGGCAATATTTCATCATGCCGCTGAAATTCATTGGCTATCGTTTCTTTCATACAATAGAAAGTCTCTTCATATGAGGATTGCTTCATTGATTTCAGCGTAAGCGAGATTACCGGATATTTGCCCATATGGGTCAGATATGTTTTTCCGGCATCCATGATCTTCAGACCTTGGAAAAGATCTTGAGTTGCGCTGATCTCAAAAAAATATCTGAGCATGCTCATATTTAATGTTTTGCCGAAGCGGCGGGGACGGGTGAACAGGTTTACTTTTCCCTTCATATCAAGAAGATCTTTGATAAAGAGCGTTTTGTCTATAAAATAATACCCTTGTCTCAATTCTGCAAAGTCTTCGATTCCGACCGGCAATGGTGTCCAAGCCATAAAAATGCCTCCTCTCCAGATATATTTTCATTTTACTACAACCTGAATATTGAGACAAGTTTGTGCACAAAGAGCAAACAGCGGTATTCAAAACGATTGATTTTTTTCTTCTCCAGCATCTTGCTTTTCACTTTCATCGCATTCTCATCGTCACTATATGCATGTGTCAGCCCGTATCCGTGGTTCTTTCATCAGTTTTTCTTGTGCAAGTTTCATATAGGCTGATTATGTGGTTCATGATGAAACTGTCCATTTCAAAACACGTTATTTTACATCATTTCTTGTGATAAGCGGCCAAGCGTCTTGTATCTCGCTGGAAAATCTTTCGATTTCGTGTTACCTTTATGAGGAAAAGGAGCGTGTGTCATGAAGATCATCATCTCACCAGCCAAGAAGATGAAAGAAGGCGTGGATTTTGCGGATGCGGTGTCACTGCCGCGATATTTAGATAAGACGCAGCAGCTGCTCGATCATCTGAAGGCATTGAACCATGATGAGCTGAAGCAATTGTTGGCTTGCAGCGATGCCATCACGCTGCAGAATGAAAAGCGTTTTGCGACGATGGATCTCAAGATGAACACGATGCCGGCATTGCTGGCATATCAGGGCATTCAGTATCAATATATGGCTCCGGATGTCTTCGAAGAAGGATATTTTTCTTATGTACAGAAGCATCTGCGCATTCTTTCAGGTTTTTATGGCATCCTGAAGCCTTTTGACGGCATCGTGCCTTATCGTCTGGAGATGCAGGCACGTTTAAAAAGCGCTTTCTGCGAGAACCTGTATGACTTCTGGAGCGATCTGTTATATCGTGATCTTGTCGAAGATGACGCGCTGATCCTGAATCTGGCCAGCACGGAATACAGCCGCTGCATCACCCGTTATCTTGAGCCGCATGTGCGTATCGTCCGCTGTGTGTTTGCTCAGCGTCAGAAAGATGGACGCATTCGTGAAAAGGGTGTCTATGTGAAGATGGCCAGAGGTGAGATGGTGCGCTACATGGCCGAAAAGGGCATCGAGCGCATCGAGGATATCCGAACGTTTGACCGACAGGGCTATCATTTTGATGAGGATCGTTCAGATGCGCAGACATATGTATTTGTGAATGAGGAGGAATGAACATGTTGAAAGCAGGAACGAAAGCACCTGATTTTACCTTGAGCGACGCGCAGGGCAATCAAGTTTCGCTCAGTGACTTTGCCGGAAAAAAAGTCGTGGTCTACTTTTATCCAAAGGACAATACGCCAGGCTGTACGCGGCAGGCCTGCGCGTTTGCGGCCGCGTATGAGGATTTTCGCAAAGCGGATGTCATCGTCATCGGCATCAGCAAAGATTCACAGCGTTCGCATGCTAACTTTGTGAAGAAATATGATCTGCCTTTCATCTTGCTCAGCGATCCAGAGCGCCAGGCGATCGAAGCATATGATGTCTGGAAAGAGAAGAAGCTGTATGGCAAAGTCAGCATGGGCGTCGTGCGCAGCACTTATGTCATCGATGAACATGGGGTGATCGAAAAGGTGTTTGAAAAAGCAAAGCCGGATACGAACGCGGCCGAGATCCTTGCTTGGCTGAATGGTGAGAAGGCCTGATCTGCAAGAGTTCTTCATACGGAGAGCTCTTTTTTGAGAATGGAGGGGCGAGATGAAATTTCTGCATTTGGGAGACCTTCACTTAGGCAAAGTCGTCCATCAGTATTCGATGCTGGAGGATCAAAGGCAATTGCTCGATCAAGTATGCGCATGTGCCGAAAGCGAGCATGCGGACGCGGTGATCATCGCCGGAGATGTGTATGATCGCCATTTGCCGCCGGAAGAAGCGGTGAACTTGCTCGATGACTTTCTGACGGAACTGACTGCTCGCGGCCTGGAGGTGTTCATGATCGCCGGCAATCATGACAGCCGCATGCGGCTTCGCTTCGGTTCACGGCTGTTGTCGGCCAAAGGACTGCATATCGCCTGTGATCCGCAAGACGCGCTGCGCCCGATCACCATGCGCGATGCATGGGGCGAGCTGCATGTCTGGATGCTGCCCTTCATCAAGCCGGTCTATGTTCGCTCTTTTCTAGACCGAGAGATCGAGGGCTGGCAGGACGCGGTGTCTGCGATGATCGCCGCCATGGAGATCGATCAGCAGGCGCGCAATGTGCTCATCGCTCATCAGTTCGTGGCTGGCGCCCAGACCTGTGATTCCGAGCAAGCCGCCATGGTCGGCGGCGTGGATCAGATCGCGGTATCTACCTTCGCGGCATTTGATTATGTCGCGCTGGGTCATCTGCATTCCCCGCAGCAGGTCGGCCGGCCCCATGTGCGCTACAGCGGTTCTCTGATGAAGTATTCGTTCTCAGAGGCGGCGCAGCATAAACAAATGGTCTTTGCTGATCTGCGCGAAAAAGGTGAGATCAAGCTTTCCTTTGTTCCGTTTCAGCTGCCGCACGACATGCGCATACTGCGTGGCACTTATGATGAACTGGCCGCAAGCGGGCATGAAGACGCGCATCGCGAAGATTATCTGCGCATCATCCTGACGGATGAGGAGCCGGTGCCTGATGCGCTGGCCAGATTGCGTACGGTCTATCCGCATATCATGGAGCTGGAGTATGACAATATCCGCACATCGCTGCAGCAGCAAGTAGAAAGCAAAGTGAAAGAGCGCGGCGCCATGGAGCTCATGGCGGAGCTGTATGCGCTGCAAAATAACCAGCCGCTCAGCGATAAGCAGCGTGACTGCCTGCGTGCCTTGCTGGAAGCGAGCGAGGAGGGAGAAGCATGAGACCATTGCAGCTGGAGATGTGCGGGCTCGGACCCTATGCTCATCGGACCTTGATCGATTTTACAGCTTTCGCGCGTGGTTCTTTGTATCTGATCAGCGGCAGCACCGGCGCGGGCAAGACGATGATCTTTGATGCCATCGTGTTCGCGCTGTATGGGGAGACCAGCGGCGGCACGCGGCTGCCGGCGATGCTGCGCTCTTTGCAGGCAGCGGCAGATGAGCCGACATACGTGAAGCTGTGCTTTGCCTGTCATGACCATATCTATGAGGTCACGCGCAATCCGCGTTATGAGCGCAAGGCATTGCGCGGCAATAAGATGGTCCAGCAAAATCCGGATGCCGCGCTGTGTGAAGGGGAAAAAGTGCTTGCCAGCGGCTACGATGAAGTCAGCAAGGTCATCAGTGCCATCATCGGCCTGGACTGTGATCAGTATCGCCAGACCGCAATGCTGGCCCAGGGGGATTTTCAGCGTCTGCTGCTGGCGCAGACAAAAGAGCGTGAGCAGATCTTTAGGCATTTGTTTGCCACACAGCGTTTCGCAGATGTGCAGGAACGGCTCAAAGAAAAGGCGCGAAGCTGTGCGCAGCGCCTGCAGGCCCAGCGTGATCAGCTGCACGGTGCGCTGAGCCGTGTGGAATGTGACGCACTGCATCAGGAACAGTTGCAGCAGCTGCTCGCTATGCAAGGCTATGGGGAGCATGAGGAGATCAAGGCTTTCCTCACTTATATCCTGAATGAAGACGAACAGCAGTGGCAGCAGCAAAGCAAGGCCGTTGCTGATCTCGAACAACAGCTGGAGCGTCTGCGTATCGTACAGCAGCAGCTTGCGCGCCGCAAGCAACTGCAGCAGGAACGTCAGCAGCTGCAGCAGGCATTGCAAGCCGAAAAGCGCCAGCGCGCGGCATCAGCGCAAAAGCTGGAGGAGCTGCAGCGGCAGCAGCCAGAACGCGAGCAAAAGCGCCGCACCCTGGCTCTTCTGGAACAAGAAGAACAGCAGCTGGATGCCTTGCTCGCGCAGCAAGAAGCGATGAAACAGGAATATCATGATCTGCAGCAAAAGCAGCTGCAGCGCCAGCAGCTTGATGACGCAAGACAGAAACAAGAAAAAGAACTTGCCGCGCTGCAAGCACAGCTGTCCGCACAAGGCGATGAGGGCATGGCTTTGTTGGAAAATGCCCATGCTTTGCAGCAGCTGCGACAGCAGCAGGAGGAACTGGATAAAACAGGCCAGCGCTTGAGACAGCTCACGCAGCTGCAGGCACAGCTCAAGCAGCAGGAAAGCCGCTATCAAGAGAGCTTTGTCCGCTATCAGCAAGCGCAGCAGCAATTACTGCAGAAAGAGCAGCAATTCTATGATGCGCAGGCAGGCATCCTCGCGCGCCAGCTTGAAGAAGGCAAGCCATGCCCGGTGTGCGGTTCTCTGCATCATCCTGATCCGGCACGTGGAAAAGACAGCGAAGTGACGCGTGAATGGCTGGATGCACAGCGTCAGGCCAGCGATGCGCTGCGCACTCGGATGGAGGAGCAAAGCCGTCAGAGCGCCCGGCTGCATACACAGGCAGAAACATTGCAGCAGACGCTTGGTGAACAGCTGCAAGCGTCGCCGGATCAGTTCATGCAGACGTGGACGCAGCGCCAGACACAATTGGATGCGCAAAACAAGCGGCTGCAGACAAAGCAGCAGCAGCTGCAGCAGGCGCAGGTGCGCCGCAAGCAAGGAGAACAGCGCGCTGAAGCACTTGCGCGTTCTATCCAGCAGCAGAAAGAGCAGCTGGATGCGCTCGTTCAGGAATGCACCCGGCTGCGCGCCGCATGGGACAGCCGCAAGGAACAGCTGCAGCAAAGGCTGGATGCTTTGCATGTCCATGATATGCAGCTCTTGCGCCGGCAGCTGAAGGATCTGCGCGAAGAGCTGAAGGCCGCGCAGACGCTGCAAGATGCGCTCATCCAGAAACATCAGGATGCTCTGGCGCATTGCTCCCGTCTGGAAGGCATGCTGGACAATGTCGATCAAGAGCTGCGGACGCTGCCTGAGCCAAAGGAAAAGGAAGCGGGCGCTGACATGGAACAGCTGCGGCAGGAGAAGGAGCAAGCGCAGATCCAAGAACGCCGGCTCAGCCTGCGTCTGAGCGCCAACCGCCGCATCCTGAAAGAGCTGGATGAGCTGTCCGTTTCCTTTGATGAAGCGCAAAAGGAATATCGCTGGCTGAAAAGCCTGAGCGATACGATGAACGGCACGCTGGATCAAAAAGAACGGATCACCCTGGAAGCGTTCGTGCAGCAGGCGTATTTCGAGCAAGTACTGCGCTACGCGAACTTGCGGCTGATGCGGATGAGCAGCGGCCAGTATGAGCTGCGCCGCGAAAACAGCGGTTCGCGCAAGTCGCGCAGCGGGCTTGACCTGTGCGTGATGGATCATCATATTGGCATGACGCGCAGCGTGCGTACGCTGTCAGGCGGAGAGAGCTTCATGGCCTCGCTTTCCCTGGCGCTGGGCCTTTCGGACACCGTGCAGGCGAAGGCTGGCGGCATCCAGCTGGATGCCATGTTCGTGGATGAAGGATTCGGCACCCTGGATGAAGAAACGCTGCAGGCAGCTATGCGCGTGCTGCAGGAGCTGACGCAGGGCAACCGCCAGATCGGCATCATCAGCCATGTGGCAGAACTGCGCGAGCAGATCGCGCAGCAGATCATCGTCACGAAAGACGCGCAGGGCATCAGCACCGCCCGCCTGAGCAGAGAATAAAAAAGAGCTGTGTACCTTTTGAGATGGATCAAAGGTAACACAGCTTTTTGCATCTTCATCGTATCATTTTTTCTAATTCAAGGGGCAATGGGCAATCCGTCTGCCACATCATCTGGCGCAAGGGATGCCAAAGCTCCACATGGGCAGAGTGCAGCGCCAGCCGGCCGCTGCCATCACCATGACCATACAGCGTATCATGGATGAGCGGAAAGCCATGGGTTGAAAGATGTACCCGGATCTGATGGGTCCGGCCGGTTTCCAGCACACAGCGCACCAGCGAGCGGTCTTTCTTTTTGTTGTAGCGAAGCAAAGTGACGCGGGTCAGCGCGGGCTTGCCGCTGCGGCAGACGATCATGCGGCGTGCGTCATGCCGGTCTCTGCCGATGGGATCGCGGTATTCCTGCCGCTGCGCGGGGAAATGTCCGTTGACTACCGCAAGATAGCTGCGGCGGATCTGATGCGTCTCCATCATCTGGTCAAGCAATGGCTGAAGCAGCGGGTATTTGCAGAAGAGCAGGATGCCGCTGGTGCCCACATCCAGACGGTGCAGCGGGCGTACCGGCACATGGGGCTGAGCGCTCTGGATGAAATGATGACGGAGCGCGTTGCATACCGTGTGCTCTGTATTGTTGCCATCGCTGTGCACGAGCAGGCCGCTTTCTTTATTGATGATCGCAAACAGCTCATCTTCATGAAGGACATCCACCGGATGATCCCAGGGCGTGATCGTCTCTTCCGGCATGATCGGATCGATGATGAGCGTATCGCCTGCATGCAAGGGATGATCCTGAGCAAGGAGACGGCCATTGCACGATATGCGCCGTCCGGCATAATGCAGATAACGCGTCTTGCGGGAAAGGCAAAGCTGCGCCAGCAGGGCATCGCTGCTTGTTTCGGCTTCTGCGCGGATGCACAGACGCAAATGTTCATCCAAAGCCAGATGCATGAGATTTTCTCCTTTCAGCCTTGCGCGCCGAGCAAAACGGCCGCAATGACGAGCACGAGCAGGAACAACAGGTTCCACAATGTGAAGGCGCGCAGATAGCGTCCCTTCTGCTGCGGAAAAGCGGAAGCGAAATACTTAAAGGAAATCAGGCTGGCCAGCGAGGCGATCAGCGTTCCCAGTCCGCCCAGGTTCACTCCAGTGAGCAATGCCGGCATATCGCTCGCAAAGCCGCTGAGCAGCATGGCGGCAGGCACATTGCTGATGAACTGACTGCATAAGACGCCAGCGATCAGTTCTCGTCCGGACACTAAATTTCGCAGCATCGCTTGCAGGGAAGGGATGCGCTCCATATTGCCGATAAAGATGAAGAAACATAGGAAAGTGAGCAATAGAAAATAATCCACATGCAGAAACAGCCTGCGATCGACGAACAGTACGCCGAGGATGGTGATCGCTAACACGGGCAGAAACGGCAGGACGCGGAAGACGACCAGCAGGCTGAGCCCCAGCATGATGAGATAAACGATCAGCGCAGGCCAGCGGGAAGCCAACGGCTGCGGTATGTTGAGCCGCAGTTCGATGGGCGCTGTGCCCCGAGGATGAAAAAGGATGATCAAAAGCAAGGAGATCAGCGCATAAGGCCATGTCGCGCGGGCAAAATCAGCGAGAGAAAGCGTGGAAGCAGTGAACAGATACAGGTTCTGCGGATTGCCAATCGGCGTGGCCATGCTGCCAAGATTGGCCGCGATCGTCTCCATGATCACCGTGCGCATCACAAGATCTTCCCGCTTGATCATGCGGCAGACGAGGATGGAGAAAGGGACGAACGTGATCAGTGCCACATCGTTGGTGATGATCATGCTGCTGAAGAAACAAAGCAGGATCAACGTCAGGGTCAGCCGCTCTGCTCCTTTCGCGCGCCGCATCAATAGATTGCCCAGCCGCTCAAAGATCCCCAGCGACTGCAGTCCGGCAACGACGATCATCAGAGAAAACAACAGCGAAAGCGTGCGGTAATCCGGATAGTTCAGATAGGTCAGATCCGGTGTGACGAATAACATCGATAAAAGCGCCAGCATGAATGATACGCAGAATACAGTTTCCTTTTTGCACAGATTTTTCATTTTCCCCAAGACGATTTCCCCCATTCGCCAAAAAACAACGTTATTATACGCTGTGCGATGCCTTCAGGCAATGAGAAATAAAAAAGATCATGAGCATTACGCTTCCGATTCGCTGCCGCAGACGGTATAATGTGATCGTAAAGGAAAAGAATATACACAGGAGGTTGAGAACATGAAACTGTACAAATGCGAAATCTGCGGAAACATCATCGAAAAAGTCATCGATAAGGGCGTCCCGGTCATGTGCTGCGGCAAGCCGATGGTCGAGCTGACGGCAAACACGAGTGACGGCGCGCTGGAAAAGCACGTGCCTCAGGCAGCCTATGCTGACGGCGTGCTCAAAGTGAGCGTCGGCTCTGTCGCTCATCCGATGCTGGAAGAACACTCCATCACTAACATCTGGGTCATTGCCGGCAATAAAGTGATGCGCGCCGACCTGAACCCTGGTGAAGCGCCGGAAGCATCCTTCGCCATGGGCGACTTCAAAGGCAAGGCTGAGGTATACGAATACTGCAACCTGCACGGACTTTGGAAAAACGAGATCGAGATCAACTGATCACACAAAGGAGCTTTTGAGCAAAGGGCTCCTTTTTATAACAGGACTATGTTTTTATCTGCAGCCATGTTTATCACAGCTTTATCCCATACGCTAAAAATAATCATGGCGCGACGTCTGATTTTTTCTTCAGGATCGATATGATTGACTTCGGCATACTGATCGATTGCAGGTTGCAAATATTGCATAAATAAGGCATGTATGTCTTTCTTTACACATAAACCATTACCAAACCCCATGTTTATATATTTATATAGCAGATTATCTTTCTGATCGATGCTTTTGATCATGGAACGCCAGATCGGAAAGGCTTCCATCATTTCTGAATAGGAAATCTGCTCGTGTCTGTTTCGGTTTTCAAAATACCAACCGTCGATTCGATATACTTTATACCCTTCTGGTATATGAACGATCAATGTGGAGCCAGACACATCTGCCATTCTTCCGGGATTTGTGATGAATAACAGATCTCGCTCTTTCAACCGAAAGAATTCATCTCTGCTTATTTTGTTTACTATAGGAAAGTTTCCCATCATTTTCTCCTTTCAAGTATTTTGATTGCTATCGCGATTCATTTTATCAGAATATGCAGAAAGTTGATATTTGTAATGAGATTGAATAGATCAATAATGACTGCGTTTGAAATAGATTGCGATATATCTTAGCCAGCGAATACTTATTGTCTAAAATGACAAAAAAGTGTACGCAAAGGTACACCTTTGCGTACACATCATCTTGGCTTACATCTTCTTTCAAAGCAGTGAAAATCATATTCATTTCACTCTTTTTAAACACATTTATCTTATCACAATATCCTCATTTTGTCCATTCGCAAAGGTGTACCTTCAAGCACATCAGACAGAGAGGAGGCCATATGAAAAAATTGTATTCAGGTGTGTTTGTCACACACGTAAAATGCACACGTGAAGAGACCATGCGCCTTCTTGAAATGAACGATGCACAAATGCTTGAATTGCTGTATCACGAAAACTGTACGTCTATCTCGCTGCAGCCTGAACTGGTTCACACCCAAGTTAGAGAAAGCAGCATACAGTGAACACACAAACATGATCAAAGAAAGGGGTTATTGAGATGAGAGAGTATGTAAGACCGATGATGACGGGGGAAACATTTGCACCGAATGAGTATGTGGCAGCATGTTGGACGGTAGCTTGCAAAGTTGGAAATGGAGATTATGGTAATTATGCGCCTTACGGATGGTGGGGACGTGATTGGTCCCGCTGGGGAGGAGATGAGCCTTATGGCAGCAAATGTCACGACCATACTGGCAGTTGTAGCCAGGCTGTAAATAATCAGTTTAATGTTGCAGAGGATGGAACGGTATCTTTCTATGCAGAAAGCAGCAGTGACCAAGGGTCCTTGAATGGAGGATTTACTAGCTATATCGATAACAATGGTAATAGTAAAGTAGATGGTGGAGATATTATTTTTTGGTATACTTTAAGTGCAAGTGGTGACAGACGATGGAATCACTATGGTGTGGTTACCGATCCGGATTCTAGCCATCCTAATCGATCTTGATCATAATGGGCGGTCATCCGCCTTTTCTTTTTGTCAGATCATGATGAAGGTCAATGTTGCTGCGATGATGGCTTGGCAGATGCGATAGCACAGAAACTGATGATAAGGGATGTGGATGCGTAATGAGGAGAGGACTTGCATGTGTACGCAGAGGCCGCCAAATCCAAGCAGCGCGCTGATGCAGATAAGCTGTAATTTGAGCGGCAGGCTGCTTTGGGCGAGCATGATGCAGCCGTTGGAGAATTCGGAGATGATCTGCAATGGGAGCGAGAGCGAACCTGGCAGGATGCACTGAACGAGATGAAAGATGGAGAGGAACATCATCAGATAGATGCCGATGAGGAACATGGCGCGTCCGCTTTTGAGAATGGCGTCAGTGAGTGCGGGGAAGAATGTGGGCATGTTGTTTCTGGGGGCTGCCGGGCAGACTTTGGTCTTTCTGGTGAGGGCCAGCAAGATGAGTCCGCTGAGGATCTGAATGCCATAGAGCGTCCAGCCGATCTTGGCAGAGCGATACAGCGCAGTACCCAGAGAAAGGATGACGAAGCCGGTGGTGGGAAAGCTGCAGCATTTGATCATGCGTTTGGCACCCTCACTGTTGATCTGGCCGTTTTCGTACAGCTCATCGATGAACAGCGCACCATTGGGAAAGCCAAGCAGCAATGCGCACATGAAGCAGGCAAAACCGTTGTTCTCCATGTTGAACAGCTTGTTGAAGAGGGCAAGCTTCAGATGGTCGAAGCCGCCTCTGGCCTGGATCAGGCGGATCAGGATCATCGGCAGCAGCATCCCCGGGATGAGGTTGTTCCACCACAGGTTCATCGCGCGCTGACAGCTTTCGTGCACTTGCGCGCCGCAAAGCAGGATGCCGATGAGGAGGACCATCAGGAAAAGCAGTTCATATCGCCGCATGCACATCACCATTTCATCTTATGAATGGCGCAGGCGGATTTTGCGTTTTGCGCAGAAATGTGATAGATTAAAAGGACGAGCAAAGGGGTTGGGAGCGATGATGAGACTGCTTGTGCGGTTGTTTGTGAAAAACGCGGATGCGGTGGAAAAAGATGAGGTGCGCAAGGCCTATGGCAATCTGGCCAGTCTGACCGGCATCGTCGCCAATCTGTTATTATGTCTGTTTAAATTTGCGGCGGGGACGATCGCCCATAGCATTTCCATTACGGCGGATGCGGTAAACAACTTGTCGGATGCCGGCAGTTCTATCGTTTCGCTGGTAAGCTTTCATTTGGCAGGCAAGCCGGCAGATGCCAAGCATCCGTTCGGCCATGCGCGCTATGAATGTCTGGCTTCACTGCTGGTCGCGGTGCTGATCTTGTTTTTGGGCGTGGAGCTGGCACGAGAAAGCGTGACCAAGATCATCTCGCCGCAGGAAGTGTTTTTTTCCTGGACCGCGGTCATCGTGCTGGTCGCCTCGATCCTGGTGAAGCTTTGGATGTATGCGTATAACCGCCATTATGGCAAGCTGATCCATTCTTCGGTGATGGAAGCGACAGCAGCGGATTCGCTTTCGGATGTGCTGGGCACTGCCGGAGTGCTGCTGTCCACGGTCATCTCGCCGCTCATTCATTTCAATCTGGATGGCTATATGGGCGTATTGGTCGCGGTCTTCATCTTGTTCACGGGCGTATCGCTGATCCGCAGCGCTCTGGATGAGCTGCTGGGCAAGGCGCCTGATCCGGCCATCGTCAAGGAGATCATCAGCCGTATCCGAAAATATGACGGGGTGCTGGGTGTGCATGATCTCATCGTGCATGATTATGGGCCTAACCGGCTCTTTGTCAGCGTGCATGTGGAAGTCGATTACCGCCGGGATATCTTTGAGAGCCACGATATGATCGATAACATCGAAAAGGAGATCAAGGAAGAGATGGGCATCGAGACCGTAGTGCACATGGATCCGATCCGCACTGATGATGAGCTGACCAACAAGCTGCGAGAGATGGTCAGAGGCGTGCTGAAGCAGATCGATCCCACGCTGTCTTTCCATGACTTCCGGGTAGTGCCTGGCACGACCCATACCAACCTCATCTTTGATGTCGTGGTGCCCTTTGATTTTCCTGACGATGATGAAACGCTCATGAAGCGCATCACCGATGGGATCCACGCGCAGCGAAGCGACTGCTATGCGGTGATCACCTTTGACCGCGCATATACGAGCGAGGAAAAACGAGAAGATGACTGAGGTCCTGACGATGGCGCAGGGCCTTCTTTGTTTGTGTTTAAAGGCCGGATGGGATATAATGAGACACAGGTGAAGGACATGGAAAAAAGAAGAATCGTAATCAAGGTGGGCAGCTCGACGATCACGCACGCGAGCGGGCTGCTGAATCTGCGCAAGCTGGATGAGCTTGCCCGGGTGCTCAGTGACCTGCGCAACGCGGGACATGAAGTGCTGCTCGTGAGCAGCGGCGCCATCGCCGCGGGACGCGGCAAGATGCATCGGGAACGTCCGCAGACACTGGAGGAAAAACAGGCATTGGCCGCGATCGGACAGTGCGAGCTGATGTACATCTATGACAAGATGTTTTCTCAGTACTCCTGCAGTGTCGCGCAGCTGCTGATCACCAAAGAAGTCATCGATGATGATGTGCTGCGGCGCAATGTGCGCGGCACGATCGAAACATTGCTGGCGTATCGCAGCATCCCGATCATCAATGAGAACGACAGCGTGGCTACGGATGAGATCGTCTATGGCGACAATGATACCTTGAGCGCGATCACGGCCCGCCTGATCAGCGCAGACCTGCTGATCTTGCTCAGCGATGTGGAAGGGCTGTACGAACGCAATCCTGCCGATGATCCAGCGGCCAAGAAGCTCGATGTCGTCCATGAGATCAGCGAGGAGATCATGGGCATGGCTGGAGACAGCGGCAGTGAGCTGGGCACCGGGGGCATGATCACCAAGCTGCAGGCAGGACGCATCGCCACTGATGCGGGCTGCGACATGGTCATCGCCAGCGGTGATGATCCGCGCATCCTTTACGATATCCTCGAAGGAAGACCATGTGGAACGCTGTTTCTGGCAAAGGAGGGAACCAGATGAGTGAACTGAGTGAATTATATGAACAAGGCGCGCGCTGTCATCAGGCCGCCTATGCGCTGGCCCAGTGCGGCAGCGCGGCCAAAGACGCTGCCTTGGCCCGCATCGCGGATGTGCTGCTGGCAGAGCGTGAGCAGATCCTGCAAGCCAATGCGCAAGACATCGCCGCGGCCCGCGCGGCCGGGCGCAGCGCATCTTTTATCGACCGGCTGGCTCTGAATGAACAGCGGATCGAAGGTATCTGCGCCGGTGTGCGGGAAGTCATGGCCTTGGCCGACCCATGCGGCCGCGTGCTAGAGGAATGGGATCGCGGCGAGCTGCACTTTGTGAAAAAGAGCGTGCCCATCGGCGTGATCGGCATCATCTTCGAGGCTCGTCCCAACGTCTGTGTCGATGCCGCGGCGCTCTGTCTCAAGAGCGGCAATGTTTGTTATCTGCGTGGCAGCCGTGAGACGATCCGCACCAACCGCGTCTTGGTGGAGCTGATGCGGCAGGCGCTCAGCGACAGCGGACTGAATGAAGACTGCATCGCCTTGGTGCAGGATACCAGCCATGCGGCCGCAGATGACTTCATGAAGATGAACGACTGTCTTGACCTGCTCATCCCCAGAGGCAGCGCAAGGCTGATCGAGCACTGTGTGAAGAATGCCACCGTGCCGCTCATCGAGACCGGCAGCGGCAACTGCATCATCTATGTGGACCGCAGCGTGGACGCGGATGAGGTGATCCCGGTGATCATCAACGCCAAATGTCAGCGCGTCAGTGTCTGCAATGCCTGTGAGAGCCTGCTCATCCATCGGGAGCGGCTCGATCTGGTGCCCGGCCTGCTTGCCGCGCTGAAGGAAAACGGCGTGAAGATCCATGCGGATGAGACCATTTGCGCCATGGATGACAGCCTCATTCCTGCCACTGAGGCGGATTATGGCAAAGAGTACCTTGATTATGAGATCTCCATTCACTGTGTCGATTCGCTGCAAGAAGCCATCGACCACATCAATGCGCACCATACGATGCATTCGGACGCGATCCTCAGCAATGATCCGCAGGCGATCGAGCGCTTCATGAACGGAGTGGACGCAGCTGTCGTCTATGCCAATGCCTCCACGCGCTTTTCTGATGGCAATGAATTTGGCTTTGGCGCCGAGATCGGGATCTCGACCCAGAAGATCCATGCGCGGGGACCGATGGGTCTGCGGGAGCTGACGACATACAAATATCAAGTCTACGGCAAAGGAACGATCAGAAAGTAAAAAAGCGGAGCTGACAGCTCTGTTTCGAAAACAATTTCCCCCTGTTTTTTAACAGGGGGATTTCCTTTTTTTTGGTCAGTCATTTTCTAGACCCGACTATCAAGATGGTGATCAGGCGGGCTGAACGATGCATGCGGTATCAAAAGGATGGCTGTCAGAAAGGAGCGATCTTTTTCAAAAATTTTTAGGGATATCGTGATCTGAAGCGTATGTGATCAATGCAGGAGGATATGGCATGACGAAAAGAGGTGATCGATCCATATCCTGCGAATGATCATATGCTAAGGAAGCACGAGACAACATGAAAGGGGTTGCTCCTATGACAGAAATCGAACTTCTGAAACTGATTCAAGGCGGCGAAAACATCCAGGTGGAATTTAAGCGATCCGCCACTGAGATAACAAGGGATGTTTATGATACCGTCTGCTCTTTCTCTAACCGAAACGGCGGAACGATCATCCTGGGCGTCGAAGACAGCGGGGTGATTTTGGGCGTCGATTCGAATGCGGCCGACCGCATGAAAAAGGACTTCGTGACGTCCGTCAACAATGGCCAGAAGATTAATCCGCCTCTGTACTTGCGGCCGGAATTCTGCACAGTAAATGGCCGCACACTGCTGGTCATTCAGGTGCCTTCTGGCAGCCAGGTCTGCCGCCACCACGGGCGGATTTTTGACCGCAGTCACGAATCCGATATAGACATCACCGACAACTCCGATATGGTGTACCAACTGTATGTTCGGAAAAGCGGAAGCTACTTTGTCAACGAGGTAACGCGCTTTCAGATGGAGGATCTGCGCTCTGATCTGATCGAGCGCGCCAGAGCCATGACTGCCAGCCGCACGGCTAATCATCCATGGAAATCCATGTCGGATGAAGAATTGCTGCGCAGTGCTGGATTGATCTTGAAAGACTCAAAACAGCAGTTGGAAGGGATCACGCTGGCGGCGATCCTTCTATTTGGCAAGGATTCCACTATCCTCTCCGTGCTGCCGCAGCACAAAACGGACGCCATTTTCCGAGTGGAAAATGTAGACCGCTACGATGACCGGGATGTGATCATCACAAATCTGCTGGAAACCTATGACCGGATGATCGCTTTCGGCCAGAAACACCTTAGTGATCCCTTCGTTCAGGAGGGCGTTCACCGCGTCAGTGCCAGAGACTGCATCTTGCGCGAGATCTGTTCCAACAGCCTGGCACATCGGGATTTTTCCAGCGGTTATGTGGCAAAGCTAGTGATCGAGCGCAACCGGCTCTATACTGAAAACGCCAATCGTTCTCACGGACATGGTGCTCTGCATCTGTCCTCCTTTGAGCCGTATGCCAAGAACCCGCCCATCTCTAAAGTGTTTCGGGAGATCGGATTGGCAGATGAGCTGGGGTCCGGGATGCGGAATACTTATAAATACACAAAGCTCTACTCTGGCGGAAATCCGGAGTTTATCGAGGGCGATGTGTTCCGCACCGTGGTTCCGCTGGCCCCGATCGCCGTGGAAAAGGTCGGGCCACAGGGTGGAGTACATGCGTCCCCATATGATACCCCCTATGACGCCCCACATGATACCCCACATGAGCGGATCATTGCTTTTTGCACGGAGCCACGCTCCAAGACGGAAATCATGAGATATTGTGGCTACCAGGACGTCAAACACTTTACGAAAAAATATCTCAAGCCCCTGTTAGAATCTGGTCAGCTGCAAATGACACTGCCGGACAAGCCTCAAAGTCACAACCAGAAATATGTGACCGTACACAAAGTTGGATAGAAAGCTGATCCTGATCAGCGTGCTGGAGAAATCGTTTGCTTCAGCACGCTGTTTTTATGTGTTATTGGAATGGACTGCTTCCACATACAAGATCCGGATACCTTAAGTGCCTCAGATGGGCGTGGCCAGCGCTGTGTCCTTTTCCTTTTATGCTTGCGCTGATCATCATGCCTTTTTCTGCGCAATTGGCTTTTCAACGATGCCATGATATCTTTGCGAAGCAAAGTGACGCCATAAAACTATTTTTCATTTTATCGTGATATTTTTCAGACCATTTCGTTCAATTGAATGTGCTGTTCTGCACTGCCCCTCAAGTCTTTGAGGAAGTGTTCATTTGCGATACAGGAAAGAGAAATGCCTTCCGGCAGTATGGTCACGGCGGTAAGAAAAGCAGTCTTTCTTTTCGGCGCATGTGTCCATCTCGCAGATGCTGATATGCTCTTTCGTGATGCCCAGCTCTTGCAGCATATGCACATTGAGCCCGACGTTGTCGGCCAAAGCGCTGCCGTCTTCCTGCATCTGCAAATATGGAGATACATCAAAAGGCAGGGCGCGGATCTGTTCGATGACATCGTTTCTGATCTGAAATGACGGCTGATGGATGCAGGGACCGATCCATACTTGTGTCGATCGTGGATCCAGGCCTTCTTCATCGATCAGGCGCAGGAGCGTATGGCGCGTGATCTGCTTCACCGTACCGGGCCAGCCGGCATGGATGGCCGCGATGATCCCGCTGTTGGGATCGTGCAGCAGCAATGGCACGCAATCCGCGGTGAATACGCCGATGAGCACCTGCCGTTCTCTGGTATACAGCGCGTCGCATGGGATCGCGTCTTGCGCTGAGCGGGCGCCGCGGCCTTTGTCTTCATCGCGGGCGAGACAAGCCTGGGCACTGTGTGTCTGCGCGGCGCAGGCCCATTGCGAAAGCGGCAATGTGCGATCGCTCAATGCCTCACGGTTGGCCATGATCGCCTGAGGGTCTTCTCCTGTGTGCAGCGCCATGCTTCCATATCGCGGAGCATGCTCATCGCGCAGCGTCACGGCTGCCATGATGCGCGTATCTTCATGCAGTATCATCATCTTCATGTCATTCCACCTCGTTTTCTACATTATACCGCAGCCTTTCGGCGCTGAGAAGCGTGACTGTGTCTGCGCAAGGTTGACATCGTGAAATCGGGTGTGATATGGTTAGCCGTATGGGGACAGTCCCTGTATCAAGCCGCAGGCGCGGCGGAAGGAGAGTCGCATGAGTCAAAATGGTCTGACTTCGCGTCAAGTGGAGGAACGGATAGCAAAAGGGCAGAAAAACGCGCTGCCTGCTTCCGCTTCCAAAAGCACGGCGCAGATATTGAAGGAGAACATCTTCACGCTGTTCAATCTGTTGAATTTTCTGATCGCGCTGGCGCTGGCTTTGGTCGGCGCATGGACGAACATGGTGTTCATCCTCATCATCCTGCTCAATCTGGTCATCGGCATCGCGCAGGAACTGCATGCCAAGAAGATGGTGGACGAGCTTTCTTTGCTCATCGTGCCTAAGGCAAAGGTGATCCGGGACGGACAGGAACAAAGCATTCCGGTCGAGGATGTCGTGCTGGATGATGTGATGGTGCTCGACAGCGGTCAGCAGATCTGCTGCGACAGCGTCGTCATCGAAGGTGAGAGCGAGGTCAACGAATCGCTGCTGACCGGAGAATCTGATCCGGTGAACAAAAAAGCGGGAGATTCTTTGCTTTCGGGCGCCAGCATCATCTCCGGGCGCTGCCTGGCCCGGGTCATCCATGTGGGAGAAGAGAATTATGTGTCTCGTGTGACCGCTGAGATCCGCAGCGGCAAAGGACTGCATTCTCAGCTGCTGGATGCGATGCGCAAGGTCACCCGGGTAACGACGGTCATGATCATCCCGCTTGGCATCATCTTGTTTCTGGAAGCATTGATGCTCAGGCATGTCAGCCTGTATGACGCTGTGGTCGGCAGTGCCGCCGGTCTGCTGGGCATGCTGCCGAAAGGGCTGGTATTGCTGATCTCTGTATCTCTGGCCGCAGGCACGAGCAAGCTGGCGCGCAAGAAAGTGCTCATCCAGAATCTGTATTCTCTGGAATCCTTAGCATATGTCGATACGCTGTGTCTTGATAAGACCGGCACGGTGACGACCGGCAAGATGAAGGTGGAGCGCATCATCCCTCTGGGCGAATACGGCGCCCAAGATATGGAATACTGGAGCGCATATCTGCATTACAGCGATGACAATAATGAGACGTATCAGGCGCTGTGCCGGCATTTTGAGCCTGCCGACCTGCATGCGCCTGATGGCAAGATCGCCTTCTCTTCGTCGCGCAAATGGGGCGCGATGGCATTTGCGGGCTATGGCGCGCTGATCTTGGGCGCACCGGACCGTCTGATGAAGCAGTTGCCGCAGGCGCTGATGGATGAGATCGACGCTGGCAGCCGCGTGCTCATCCTGGCCAAGAGCGATCATCTGCCGGACAAAGAAGGCACGCCGCAGGCTGATGCGCTGTTTGCCATCGTGCTCAGTGATGTCCTGCGCAAAGATGTCGATCAGACCCTGGCGTATTTCCGCAGCGAAGGCGTCGACATCAAGATCATCTCCGGTGACCATGTGCGCGCTGTTTCCGCGATCGCGCGCAAAGCGGGCTTTCAGGATCATGCCCAGTGCGTGGATATGTCGCAAGTCAGCGATGAGCAGATCGACGCACAGTTCGTCAGCCGGCATTCGGTGTTTGGCCGCGTGACGCCGAAACAGAAGAAGCTGATCGTGACGAAGCTGCAGGAAGCCGGACACAAAGTGGCAATGACCGGCGATGGCGTCAATGATATGCTGGCGCTGCAGCAGGCAGACTGCAGCATCGCTGTCGCAGCCGGCAGCGATGCCGTCAAGCAGATGTCGCAGGTGGTGCTGCTTGAATCGGATTTCGGACAGCTGCCGGATGTGCTGCTGGAAGGACGCCGCGTGGTCAACAACGTGACGCGCGTAGCCGGCATCTTCTTCATCAAGACGCTGTACTCGGTCGCGGTCTCCTTGCTCTGTGTCATCCTGAACATGCCGTTCCCGTTCATTCCGATCCAGGTGACGCTCATCGACCTCATGATCGAGGCGATGCCTTCGTTCCTGACGATGCTGGAGCCAGATCCCTCCAAAGTGAAAGGCCGCTTCCTGCCAACGGTGCTCAAGCGCGCGCTGCCTCCGGCAGCGGCGGTCGTCTGGAGCATGCTGGTGCTCATGGGCATCAGCACATGGCTCTCATTGCCGGCAGACAGCTGGCAGAGCACGCTGTATTTTGTGGTGGCGCTGTTATCGATGCTTTCGGTCATCTTGTCGCTGCGCCCGATGAACGTGCTGCGCTTTGTGGTATGCGCGCTGATGATCATTGGCTTCTTTGCGGCGGTCATCTTGTTCCCGTCGCTGCTGCAGCTGACCGATACCGCGCAGGTCTCTTTCCTTTTGCCATGGGTGCTGCTCAGCGCCCTGGCCATGGAAGGGCTGATCTGGCTGCTGCTGCGCCATCTGCCTGCTGCCCGCAAGAAATCTTGATCATCTCAAAGTCAGGCTGCTGTCTGACTTTTTGTTTTGCCGCGCGCTCATCTTGCGGTATAATCTAAGACAGAACGATCAATGGAGGTGTCAAGATGAACTATGCAGAAAATATGGTCATGCACGGCTTTCGCATCGAAAGGATACGAAAAGTGCCCGGCATGAATGCCGCGCTGGTCGAGATGCGGCATGAACAAAGCCAGGCAAAGCTGTGCTGGCTGGATAACAAAGAAGAGAACCGTTTTTTCTCTGTGGGGTTCCAGACCCTGCCCGAGGATGACACCGGGGTGTTCCACATCCTGGAGCACTCGGTGCTGTGCGGCTCAGCGCGTTATCCGCTGAAAGAGCCGTTCGTGGAGCTGCTCAAGAGCTCGATGAACACGTTTCTGAATGCGATGACTTACCCGGATAAGACCGTATATCCGGTGGCCAGCCGCAACGCGCAGGATTTTTTGAACCTTGTCTCTGTCTATCTGGACGCGGTGTTCGCGCCGCTGCTGCGGGAAAACCCGTACATCTTTTATCAGGAAGGCTGGCATCTGGAAACAGAGGGGGATGCACCGTTTTACCGCGGCGTCGTCTACAATGAGATGAAGGGCGCATCCAGCGACCCGCAGCGGCGCATGGAAGAAAAGCTGATGGCGCTTTTGTTTCCGGATAATGCCTATCGCTATGATTCCGGCGGAGATCCTTCGGTCATCCCGACATTGACGCTGGAAGCATTCCGCGCGCAATATGAACGCTGGTACCACCCTTCACGAGCGCTGTTCTATCTGCAGGGCGATGTGCCGATGGACGATACACTGCGGATGATCGATGCTTATCTGGCGGTGCGCAAGCCTTGCGCGAGCGTGCCGGCACTGACGCTGCAAAAACCTTGTCATCAGGAAGAGACCGTATATTACGCGCGCAGCACAAAGGCAGCCAAGGCAGACATGTGCGGCTATGGCAAGCTGCTAGGCACCTGGGAAGATGTGTCGGTCCAGGCGGCTGCCAGCATCTTATGTGACTTGCTGGCCGGAAGCAATGCGGCGCCGCTGAAGAAAGCCGTGGTCGACAGCGGGCTGGCTCAGGATATCGAGATGACGGTGGTCGATGAGCTGGCCCAGCCATATCTCATGATCATCGCCCGTGGCATGGATGCCAGCGACAGCGATAAGCTGCATGCGCTGATCCTTGACACGATGAAAGGGATCATTGCGGAAGGGATCGATGCCCAGGAACTGCATGCGTGCATCAGCCGCTTTCTGTTCAAGCTGCGCACACAGCGCGATCCCATCGGCCTGTGCAACATGAGCGATGTGTGGAAGAGCTGGATGTACGGCGGCGATCCATTGCTGTATCTTGACCACGAGACACTTGCTGCGCAAGTGAGGGCGATGGAAGAGAATGGCGCTTTTGCGCAAGTGCTGGCGCAGATGCTGCCGCAAGGCGATCACGCCTGCGTGCGCATGGCAGCCTCGGATACGCTGGCGCAGGAAGAGGCCAGACAGGAACAGGAAGCTGCTAGTGCACGCTGGGCAAACATGAACGAGCATGAGCGCGAGACATGGCGCCAGACCTTGCGCGATCTTGCTGGATGGCAGGCGCAAAGCGACGCGCCGGAAGTCAGCGCGCTGGTGCCGAAGCTGAAGTTGACGGATGTAGATGCCTCGTTTGACTGGTGTGAAACACAAGCGCGTCAGGAAGGAAAAGTGACGCTGCTGCATCATCCGCTGCATACTGAAGGCATCGTCTATCTGAACATGTATTTCCCGCTGTCAGGATATTCGCTCGATCAGCTCAGTGCGCTGGGCTGCATAGGCGAATTGCTTACGGAACTGCCTGCTGCGCATGACGCGTCCACGCTGCAGCGGCTCATCAAGACATATATCGGTATGCTGGATCTGCGCATCGAAGCATTGGGTCCTAACGATGATCCGCATGCCGGAAAGCCGTATCTTGGTGTGCACGCGGCCTTTTTGAAAGAAAACGCGCGTCCGGCGCAGCGCTTGATCGCGGAGCTGCTGACGGAAAGCGACTTCAGCGATGTCAAACGGCTGGCTGGCCTGCTTAAGCAAGCGGATGAACGTGCGCGCCAGGATGCCATCAGCAAAGGGCATGCGCTCGCCATGCATATGGTGCTCTCGCGTTATACCGCAAAGCACGCGATCACGGAGGCTGTGCAAGGCTATACATACTTGAAGCGCCTGCATGCCTTGGCGAGCGATGAAACGCAGCTTGAAGCGCTCATCGCTTTGCTGCGGCAGCTGCAGCGCGATCTCACCCAGGAGGGGCTGGTCATCTCGACGGCAGCAGATGAAGAGATCGATGTGCGGGAACTGTACGAAGCGTTTGGAGAAACAAGCGAACCAAGGCCGGAAGCGGAGTATCGGATGGAGCTTCCGCAAAAGACCGCGATCATCCTGCCTTCTTCGGTAGGCTATGCGGCCAAAGGCATTCATCTTTCGCTGATGAACGCGCGTCCCGACGGCGCGCTGATGGTCATTGCCAATCAGCTGTCGCTGGATTATCTGTGGAACGTGATCCGGGTGCGCCAGGGCGCGTATGGCTGCGGCGCGCTGGCCGGGGAAAACGGCAGTGTGCTCTGTTATTCTTATCGTGATCCCTCGCCACAGGCATCGCTGAAGCATTTTGACGCGTGTCAGGCGTATCTGGCACAGTTCATCGAGAGCGAAGCACCGCTTGACACTTATATCATCTCGGCGCTGGCGCAGGATGATCCGTTGCGTTCTTTGGGTCAGAAAGCCTATGGCGCGGATCGTTCATGGTTTTCTGGCGTGACAAAAGCGCAGCGTGCGCAGTGGCGTGAGCAGATGCTGCATTGTGAGCGCGCGCAGCTGCAGCGCTGGATCAGCGCATTTGTGCTGCTGGCACAGCAAGGCGAGGACTGTATCGTGGGAAGTGAGGAGGCTTGCGCTGAAGAAGGACGCACATGCTATCGTCTGGATTGAGGAGCCGGTGCGCATTCATCGCGCAAAAGCGCATCTTCAGCGAAATTTCAAGATGAGCAATTGAGGATCCGCGCGGCATATCTATAGGCGGGGCATCGTTGATCAGATAGCCCGCCTTATTGTAAATATATAGGCTGTATTGTTCGAGAGCCTGTGGAAGCAGACACACGGGCGATGAGAATGAAATGAACATGTGTCAGCGATGCCATAAGTCAAAAAACTTAAAAATATTTAGCACTCAGGTGTTGACAGTGCTAAGGATTTGGCATATACTGTTAGCAGACGTTAGGGATGAGTGCCAGAGAAGGGAGTGAGCGGGATGCTGACAGAACGGCAGATAGCGATATTCAAAGCGATCGTGGATGAGTTCACGAGAACTGCTGAACCAGTTGGCTCTAAGACGCTGATGAAACTTCTGAACTTCCAATGTTCCAGCGCGACCATCCGCAATGAGATGGCGGTGTTGGAGGAGGCAGGCCTGCTGGAAAAGACACATACGTCCAGCGGCCGCATTCCAAGTCACAAAGGGTATCGGTTCTATGTGGAGCATTTGATGGAGAGACAGCTGGACAGCGAAGTCAAGTATTCTCTGCAGAAGGTATTCAGCGAGCGTCATTATTCAATGGAGGAGGTCGTGCAGAAAAGCTGCGACATCCTTTCACAGATGACGAACCTGACTTCGGTCGCACTGGGACCGGAAAGCAAGTATCAGCTGCTGCAGCATATTCAGCTGATTCCAATTTCCAGCCGCAGCGCCGTGGCAATCTTTATCACTGACCACGGACATACGGAAAACAAGACTTTCCATTTCGAAACCGATGTGAGCGTCAAAGACATCAAGACCTGCTGTGATCTGCTCAATGACAAGCTGACGGGCACGCCGATCAAGGACGTCGTCAGCAAGATGAAAGAAATCGAGCCGCTGCTGGCCGCACAGGTGGCCAGACATGAAGTGTTGTTTGAGGCGTTCGTCTCTGCCTTCATGAAGTTTGCCAGCGACAAGGTCTATTACAGCGGACAAAGCAACATGCTTTATCAGCCAGAATATGCGGATATCAACAAGCTGCGTGAGGTCATGAAGGTGCTGGAGGACAGTTCGCTGTTTCGTCAGCTGGCCAATCATGAGGGCAATGTGGCCATCGAGATCAGCGGCGACAACGATCTGATCCAGGTGGATGACATGGCCGTCGTTTCCAGCAAGTTCCATATCTCGGATGATGAAGAGGGCCAGCTGATGATCGTCGGACCGACCCGCATGCAATATAGCAAAGTCGTCGCGCTGATGGAATACATGAGCCAGGTCATCGAGGATCTTTACAAAAAAGAAGAATAGGAGGGATTCGCGTGCAGGATGAAAAGAAAATCGTGAAAGAAGAGAACGCGGTACCGGAAGAAGCGCAAGAGGAAGCGGTGCCAAAAGAAAGCGAAGCGGATACAGAAGTGACGCAGGAGGAATCTGCGGAAGCGGAAAAGAAGCCGCGAAAGGAAAAGAAGCTGTTCAAGAAAGACCGTACGGCCGAGCTGGAAGCGAAGATCGCTGAGCTGGAGCAGGCGCTGGCCGATCAGAAGAACGCGTATTACAAGGCGTATGCGGATACAGAAAACCTGAAGAAACGTCTGCATGCGGAGGCCGAGACGACCAGGAAGTATCGCATCCAGAGCTTTGCGCTGGAACTGCTGCCGATCCTGGACGCGCTGGAGCGCGCATTGGCGGTACCCAGTGAGGATGAAAATATCCAGAATTATGTCAAGGGATTTGAGATGATCCATGATCAGCTGGTGGGCATCCTGGAAAAAGAAGGCGTGAAAGAGATCGACGCACTGAACAAGCCGTTTGACCATAACTATCATCAGGCGCTGATGCAGGAGCCGGTGGAAGGCGTGGAAAGCGGCATCGTGGTAGAAGTGCTGCAGAAAGGATATATGTTGAAAGACCGCGTGTTAAGAGCCGCGCTGGTCAAAGTCAGTGAGTAAAAAAAGGAGGAATTTATATGAGTAAGATCATCGGTATCGACTTAGGTACGACAAACTCTTGTGTTGCCGTCATGGAGGGCAAGGAGTGCAAGGTCATCACTAACCCGGAAGGAAACCGCACCACACCGTCAGTGGTCGCATATAAGAACGGTGAGCGCATCGTCGGCGATGCCGCAAAGCGTCAGGCCGTCACCAACAAGGACACGATCTCTTCCATCAAGCGGCTGATGGGCACGAACCAGAAGGTCGAGATGGAGGGCAAGCAGTATACGCCGCAGGAGGTCAGCGCGATGATCCTGCAGTATCTGAAGGCATACGCAGAAGATTACCTGGGCGAAAAGGTCGACAAGGCCGTCATCACCGTGCCGGCTTACTTCAATGACGCACAGCGTCAGGCGACCAAGGATGCCGGACGTATCGCTGGTCTGGAAGTTGAGCGGATCATCAACGAGCCGACGGCAGCTGCGCTGGCTTATGGCATCGACAAGACCGATAAGGAACAGAAGGTCCTTGTCTATGACCTGGGCGGCGGTACTTTCGATGTCTCCATCCTGGAGCTGGCTGATGGTACCTTTGAAGTGCTGTCCACCAATGGTGATACGCATCTGGGCGGCGATGATTTCGATAACGTTGTCGTTGACTGGATGGTCGATACGTTCAAGAAAGAAAACGGCATCGATCTGAGAAATGATAAGATGGCCATGCAGCGTCTGAAGGAAGCAGGCGAGAAGGCCAAGAAGGATCTGTCTTCCATGGTGCAGACGCAGATCTCGCTGCCGTTCATCTCTGCGGGCGCAAGCGGACCGCTGCACTTTGAGGCAAGCCTGACCCGCGCTAAGTTCGATGAGATGACAAGACATCTGGTCGAGCGTACGCTGGAGCCGGTGCGCAACGCGCTGCGTGACGCTGGCCTGACCAAGAATGATATCCATCAGGTCCTGCTGGTCGGCGGATCCACACGTATCCCGGCCGTACAGGAAGCAGTCAAGAAAGAACTGGGCAAAGAGCCGAATCACTCTGTCAACCCGGATGAAGTTGTTGCCATGGGCGCAGCGATCCAGGGCGGTGTCATCGCCGGCGACGTCAAGGATGTCCTGTTGCTGGATGTCACACCGCTGAGCCTGGGCATCGAGACGATGGGCGGCGTCATGACCGTGCTGATCCCGCGTAATACGACGATCCCGACGAGCAAGTCACAGATCTTCTCTACAGCTGCTGATAATCAGCCGGCTGTCGATATCCGTGTGCTGCAAGGTGAGCGCCCGATGGCGGCGGACAACAAGGAGCTGGGCATGTTCAAGCTCGATGGCATCGCGCCGGCACGCCGCGGCGTACCGCAGATCGAAGTCACTTTTGATATCGATGTCAACGGCATCGTGCATGTATCCGCAAAGGATAAGGGCACAGGCAAAGAGCAGTCCATCACCATCCAGAACTCCAGCGGCCTGAGCGAGGAAGAGATCGACCGCATGGTTCGTGAGGCTGAGGAGCACAAGGCTGAGGATGACAAGCGCAAGGAAGACATCGAGACGCGCAATCGTGCTGAAAGCTTCATCGCGCAGATCGACTCCACGCTGGCCGACAACGGCGACAAGATCGACGCAAAGCAGAAGGAAGAGGTCCAGAAGCTGCGTGACGAGCTGCAGAAGGCGCTGGATGAGAACAACATGGAAGAAGTCAAGAGCAAGCTGCAGGTGCTGGAGCAGGCGATGCAGGCGGCCAGCCAGCAGATGTATCAGCAGCAGGCTCAGCAGAATACGGACAGCACTTCCGCGAATAACGGCGGAAAGGATGATTTCGTAGACGCCGAGTTCGAGGAGAAGAAGTAAAAAAGAACATTGCAGATCCTAGTGCTTGCATGGCTTGCGCTAGGTTTTGTAATTTGTGTGAACGGGCTTGCAAAGCACTCGTTTACCTGTTATTCTTAATCAATGCAGATCCCTGCACGCAAGTGGGGCAGCCTTGGCTGACTCAGGTGAGCTGCAGCATGCAATAGAGAGGTGAGCCAGATGAGCGAAAAACGAGATTATTATGAGGTCCTCGGCTTAAGCAAGGGCGCAAGCGAGGAAGAGATCAAAAGAGCATATCGTAAAATGGCCAAGAAATATCACCCGGATATCAACAAGGAACCTGGAGCCGAGGAGAAATTCAAGGAAGTCAACGAGGCGTATGAGGTGCTGAGCGATCCGCAGAAGAAAGCAGCCTATGACCAGTTCGGTCATGCCGGCATGGAAGGCGGCGGCTTTGGCGGCTTTGGCCAGGGCGGCGCAGACTTCTCCGGTTTCGGCGGATTTGATGATATCTTCGGATCCTTCTTTGGCGGCGGCTTCGGCGGCGGCAGCAGCCGGCGGGCAAACAGCGGACCGCGCAAGGGCAATGACCGTTTCATGCAGATGCGCATCGATTTCATGGACGCGATCTTCGGCAAGACCGAGACGATCAGCATCGATGTGGATGAGCAATGCAAGGAATGCGGCGGCAGCGGCGCGTACAGCTCCAGTGACATTCACACGTGCTCACGATGCAACGGCACCGGTTATGTGACGACCCAGTCCAGGACGATGTTCGGCGTCGTGCAGCAGCAAAGCGTTTGTCCGGAGTGCGGCGGCAGCGGCAAGAAGATCGGTCGCAAATGTACAAAGTGCGGCGGCCGCGGCTATGAGCATAAGCGTGTAAAGCTGGATATCAAGATCCCGGCTGGCATCCAGAGCGGTCAGCAGGTCCGCGTCAGCGGCAAGGGCGAGCGCGGAGTGAACGGCGGCCCGAATGGCGATCTGTATATCGAGATCCTGGTCACGCCGCATAAGGTGTTCCAGCGTGAAGGCAACGATATCCATATCAGCGTGCCGGTCAGCGCCATCGATGCGACGCTGGGCTGCAAGGTCGATGTGCCGACCGTATATGGCGATGTGTCCTTGACCATCCCGGCTGGCACGCAGCATGGCACCAAGTTCCGGCTGAAGGGCAAAGGCGTGAAATCCGCCCGCAGCCAGGGCGATGAATATGTCGAGGTGCAGATCGAGATTCCGACCAAGCTCAACCATGAAGAACGAGAGCTCTATGAGAAGATCCGCAGCAAGAAAGGATATGAGTCCCCTTTCGAGCGTTTTAAACGCGCGTTCAAATAAATGTAAATGAAAAGCGGCCGCATGAGGATGGATTCCATCTGATTGCGGCCGCTTCTGTTTATTTTAGGAAAGTGACGGCATCGAAAGGACATGCCTGCATGCAATTGCCGCAATGCAGACAATGTGCTTGTTCGATGACTGCTTTGTCATTGATGACATCGATGCATTGCTGCGGACATAGCGGCAGACATCGTCCACAGCCGGTGCACGTGTCACTGACGAAATAACCGCTCGTTTTTGGAGCAATGTCCCCGAAAGCGAAGGATGCGCGCTTGATCGGGCTTTTGGACAGATCGAACCATTCGCCGCTGCCTTGCTCGATGCAGAACACGGTCAGCGCGCGGCGCGATGCTTTGGTAGGATAGGTCTTTTCCATGTAGGGATTCAGGGCAAACAGCCGCGGCAGACGCGCTGTCCCGATCTCTCTGGCCTGCCCTTGCAAAGAGATCGAGACACAGGAGAGCGTATCTTTTCCTTTCATACCGCTCAGCGCGATATGGCCATCACGCTTCAGCCGGTGATAAAAGCTCTTGCCTGTGGCAGTAAGAAAATAAAGCCCATGCGCATCATGGTCCATGAGGTCGATCGCACAGGTGAGCGGATGGCCTTGTGTATCGATGGTCGCAAAGATGACGGAGTGGATCTCTTCCACGAGAAATTTCAGATATGGTTCAGCGTTCATGTGCGCTTCCTCCTTTCAGCATTGGGGAGAGCCGTTTATACAGCACCATGGTGATCGCGCTGATGAGCAGTTCTTTGATCAAGGACAAGGCGTTGAACAGCGCGACATCCAGCTTCGTATGGATGAAAGGGAGTATGCGTCGAACGCAGTGATGAGCTCGTTCAGGGGCATGAAGCCTTCGAAGAGCGGCAGCAGCAGAAAATAGTTGGCCGCTGCCGCGGCAATGCCTGCGGTCCTCTTGTTTTTATGCCTGGCATAGATGGATCCGGCGATGAAGACGAAGCTTGCGCCCATCAAAATGTTGGCAGTTCGCCGATACCGCTCGTGGCAGAGGTCATCAGCAGCAAGGCATTCTTGATGAGCTCGATCATGACGCCGATCCAGGGGCCGAAGGAAAATGCGTCGATGAGCGTGGGAAGGTCAGAGAGGTCCATCTGCGCGAACGATGGGGAAAGCGGCAGCGGAAATTCAAGAAAAGCAAGGATGAACGCTGCGGACGCAAGCACCGCAGTCATGGTGAGCACGCGTACGCTTGCATGCGGCTTGTGTGTGGTCTGTATGTGCATAGGCTCTCCTTTCGCACATATTGTAAGGCCAGATGTCCCGCATGAGAAGTACGCACTTGACAGTGCCTTGGTTACCCAAAGGAAACAAAAAAAGCGGGATGATCTGTGTCCCGCTTCGATCGATGTCTGATCTCATGCTGTCTTGTTTTCTTGTTTCTTTTTGTGGTAACGGTCCTGGTCCAGGAAGAACATGGTGAAGGTCGCGCGGCATAGCAGCACTTCTTTGTCATTGAAGATGAAGATTTCATAGACGCCAGTCGTGCGGCCGCGGGAGATTTCCTGGGCAATGGCGACCAGCTTGCCGCCGATGCCAGGCTTGATGTAGTTGATCGAGGCCGAGAGCGTCACGCTGTCTCGTCCGGTCGCAAAGCTGGCCGCGCCCGCAGCCGTATCACCCAGAGAGAACAAAGCGCCGCCATGCACGAAGCCATGTCCGTTGAGGATCTGCTCGTCAATGATCATTTCGACCTTGGCATAGCCTTCATGCACATCGATGACGCGCATATCATTGCTCTGCAGGTATTTTGAAGAGCTGTTGAGCCGCTCTTTCAGCTGTTCCATCGTTTCTTTTGCCAATTTTATCGCCTCGCTTTACTGTTATCATATATTATAGCGGATTTTAACGATGCTTTCCATCCCGATGATCGTGGTTGCGCTCATATGCTATAATAAGACTATAGCGAATGACAGGGAGCGGATGAAATGAAGAAACTGATTTTGGCCATGATGGTCTTCATGATCCTGATCATGGGTGGCTGCGCGGCAGAAAGCGAGCCGGAGGCGTTCATGTATTTTTTGTTTGCCACGCCATTAAAAGAGCATGAGACGTGGCTGAAGGCAAGGAATGGCTTTCAGGCCGCCTGCGAAGATTATGGGATCAAATGCGCATGGGAAGGCCCTACTGGCATCGATACGGAAATGATGGAGGAGGAGATCGAGACCGGCATCTTGCAGAAAGCTGATGCCATCATCACGCAGGGCGTGGTCGATCCGCAGCTGGTGCGGGAGGCACAGGAAAAAGGCATCCCGGTCGTGCTGGTCGACAGTGATATTCCAGAATCTGACAGCTTTGCCTATATCGGCAAAAACTTTGAACAGCAGGCCGAGATGCTCTTGGAAGATATCGAGAGTCATTATGGCAAAGATGAGCATCTGGTCGTGGCCATTCAGGTCGCGGAACTGGGATTTCAGATCGCGGTCGATCAGATCGACGCCGTGGAAAAAGTGTTTGCCGCTCATGAAGGCGGTTATGAGATCGTCTCGATCAGTCAGTCCAAGTCTGATAATGTCAAGGCAAAGCAGGAATGGGACAGCGTGATGGCAGAGCACGCGGACATCAATGTCGCCATCAACTTTGCCGGAGAATCAGCTGCGTCTTGTTATAAGGCGGCAGAAAAATATGATCTGCGTGATCAAATGCTGATCTATGGCGTGGATGAAGTGCCGGAAGTGATGGAGATGATCCGTCAGGGCAATGTCGACGGCAGCATCGTCGCTTCTTTCTATGAATATGGCTATCGCAGCGTAGAAATGCTTTATGCCTACATCACGGAAGGGAAAAAGCCGGAAGAGCGAATCCAAGATGTGATCATGATCATGGTGACCAAGGACAATATCGATACATATCAAGAGGAGCTCTCCGCATGAAGAAGCCATGGACATTGCGCAAACGGGTCTTTTTGTCTTCCGTTGCCATCACTGGCATTGTCACGCTGCTGCTGGGGCTGTTCAATGTCATGGAGCTGTATGTGACAGACCGCAACACGACCGCGTTTGAGACGTACATGAACTTGAGCACTTTTTTTGACAGCATCGATGAAGCCGGAGGCTATCTGGAAGAATATCTGTATACGGAAAATGACGATTCGATGAATGATTATGATGCGGCGATACAGACGGCAGAACAGAGCATCAGCGGATTTGATCCAAACTTCCTGGAGGATCAGATGTGGCGCTTTCAGCTGCTGAGCAATATGCTCTCCAGCTATGAGGATCTGTGCGCCGAGCTGATCGCCGATCCGCTCAATGATGATCTGTATACACAGACCGTCAATGCGCAGGATCTCATCCAGTCCACTTCCGGGGATTATTATCAGCGTCTTACCAATCGCATGGAACATCATGTGGAACAGCTGCAGAGCGTCAATCAGGCGATCGTGGTCGGATCGCTCGTCGTCATCGCCATCCTGCTGTTCTGGATCATCTATGTCGCGTTCATCATGCTGCGCTCTTTTATCCGGCCGCTTTATGAAGTGCTGGACAATATCGAGCGGATCAATGAGGGAACTTATGATTTCAATGCGGTAGCGGCCAATGGCATCGAGATGCAGACGCTGTGTGAGTCGCTGGAAGCGATGGCAGATACGGTGCATAAGGAGATCCAGGAAACCAAAGAGAAGGCACAGCTGAAGCAATTGCTGCTGGAAAAAGAAAATGAGAGCCTGCATAAAGATGAATTGCTGGCGCGCAGCGAATTTCGAATGCTGCAAAATCAGGTCAATCCACACTTTTTGTTCAATACGCTGAACATGATCCATCGTCTCTGTGTCTGCGAAGAGAATGAAAAGGCTGCGGAAACGGTGCTGAAGACCAGTCAGCTGCTGCGCTACAGCCTGGATAATCAAAATCAATACAGCAGCATCCGCAAGGAACTGGAGGCCATCCGCTCTTACATCGATATTCAGAAGCTGCGTTTCGGCGAGCGAATCCGTTTTCTGATCCTGAATGAACACGTAGACGCTTGCCTTGACATGTCGTTTCCGGGCATGATCTTGCAGCCGCTGGTGGAGAATGCCGTCAGACATGGCTTGAAGAATGTGACCCATGATGGGGAAGTGGAGATCTATCTTGGGGCAGATGAAGAGAGCCTGACGATTTCGGTGTCAGACAACGGGGAAGGCATGCCGAAAGAAGATGCTGAGGCACTGCTGCAGCGCTGTGCCAAGGCCGAGGAATCCACTCAGCTTGGCTTGTTCAATGTGGTGCAGCGGCTGAAGATGTTTTTTAAGGACCGCGCGGATATTCGCATCGACAGTGACAAAGACTGTGGGTTCAGCTTTGCCGTGGTCATCGCTTTGGAAGGAGGTGGACAAGATGATACGTGTGCTGATCGCGGAAGATGAACAGATCGAACGAGAATTCATCGCCCGGATCGTGCGTTCGGCGCAGCCAGAGGCACAGCTGCTGCAGGCGGACAATGGCGAAGCGGCGCTGCGTCTGTATCAGGAGCAACGGCCAGAGATCGTTTTTCTCGACATCAATATGCCGGTATACAATGGCCTGGAAGTCTTGCAGCGCATTCGCGCCATGGCGCTTTTTCCCAGCAAAGTGTTCATCCTGACCGCGTATGATTATTTTTCTTACGCGCAGGAGGCGATCCATCTGGGCGTGGAGGAATTTCTGCTGAAGCCGGCGGAGCCGGAAAAGATCGCGGCGTCGCTGAGCAGTGCCGTGGAGAAGCTGAAGCATGAGCACAATCATCGTCAGCAGACGAGCCGGCTGATGGAGCGTTATCATCACTTGCGTCCGCTGATGGAGCATGACTGTGTCTCCATGATCCTCAGCGGGGCACAGGAACAGGAACTGCTGGATCAGCTAGGCATGCTGAACATTCATTTTGTGTCCGGCTGCTGTTTTCTGCTCGATGGCGTGAGCGAGACCGCGATCGAAACGATCCGTAAGGCCGTGGAGGATATCGGCTTTTCCACATTGACCTGTCAGATGGAAAGCGCGCATATCTTCTTTGTGCTGGCAGGCTTTCTGATGGAGAAAGAAGATGTGCGCAGCATCGAGCGGCTGCTCCTGAATCAGGAAGGGGCAGAAGTGCGTGCCGGTACGATCGAGCGCGAGCTGTCTTCGCTGCATCAGTCGTATTTCCATGCCATGAACGCGGCGCACAGCCAGGAAGATCCGGATGATGACAGCTGCTTCGCGCAGATCTGGATCCAGAAGATCTATGAGGCAGGAGCCAGTGAGGAAGATGAACTGCTGCGGCAGACCGTCCATGACTTTGTGCTCGCTTTGCTGTATCGAAAGCATGGCAGTCCGCAGGAAGTTTATGCGTTGTACAAACATGCGGCAGAGGGTTTATGCGAGAAGATCAACGCGGAAGAGCACGAATCGTTCATGCAGGCACAGGAGATCGCGATCGGGCTCGGTGCGCATATGCCGGCCAAGGAAGCAGAACTGCGGATGACGCTGTCGCTGATGCGTTCGCTGAAGCTTTGGCGGCTGATGCGCTATCAGAAGCTGGATTATCTGACGCGTAAAGCAGTGGAATACATCAAGGACAATTATCAGCGTCAGATCAGCCTGCATGATGTGGCAGAAAGCCTGCAGGTCTCGGATTCTCATCTCAGCCGTCAGCTGAGCAAGAATGACCGCGGCTTTTCTGATCTGCTGAATGAGTATCGCATCCAGCAAGCAAAACGGAAGATCCGTGAGGGAGAGATGATGAAGCTCGTTGCGGATCAATGCGGCTTTCGTTCACAGAGCTATTTCACCCAGACCTTCCGTAAATTTGTCGGGATGTCACCCAAGGAATATCGGGACTTGTTTATCAAGTGATCAAAAAACAGTGTCTGAGGCACTGTTTTTTTTGCCATAATATCATAATATTGAAAAAAATAGCAAAATATTGATATTAAGTTCGTGCTTTAATATATGCGTAAGGAAGACGGAGCTGATGAAGGAGGGAAGTAAAAGCTCCGGCATGAGAAGAAAGGGTGAGGAAAAGTAATGAAAGCAAACAACAAGAAATGGCTGAGCGCGGCACTGGCTGCGCTGATCGCGGCGAGCACGAGCCTTACAGTGTTGCCGCAGCCTGTCATTGCCAATGGCAATGAGAAAGATAGCGCATTGATCAACATAGCTGAAGCAGATGATTTCACGCTGAATACCGATACTGGTTATCAGGCAGAAAGCATCTGTGATGGCAACTTGAGCACGCTTTGGGCTACGCGCTCCTGGGATACGGAACCGACGTTCACTTACCGGGTGCCAGAGGACAATGAAAAGCCGATCCGTCGGATCACGCTTGACTTTGAGCGTAATTACGCCTCGGATCGCACCGCTGACATCATTCTGGAGGTATTGTGGAAAGGTTCAGCTGAAAAAGAAGTGATTGACACGAAGACGGATTTCAGTTATGTGGATCAATACGTTTATGAATTTGAGGGATCATCAGAGATCGAAGAGATCTATGTGACACTGAAGAATCCAAAGCTGGTGTCTGGCGGCACGCCTTTATTCACTCCGGCGTTTGCTGAAGTTGGCATCTATGTGGAAGAAAATGCGGATGGGCCGAATTTAAGCAAGTTTACGAATGTGGCTCCGTTGGCTTCGATCACGCCTTTTGAAGGCGCACAGCCGGAAACAGATAGTTCAAGGCTGATCGACGAAGATTACTCGACGCTGTACACTTTCCACAGCGGCGCGTTCTCTACTTTGGGAGATGAGGAAATCAGCGTGACGCTTGATCTGGGCATGGACTTTGATGTCAATTCTTTTGAGATCGCGTTTGAAAAAGCCCGAACCAGCACAGACACGTTCTTCTATACATACAGCATTTATACGCAGGCAGATGGCAGTGAGGAATGGGTGTTGGCCGTAGATCACGCAGACGCGACAAGAGTAGATAATGTGCATACCCATTTCCTGCAAGAAAATGATGGGACACAAAAGGTGCGCAAAGTGAAGGTCGTGTTGAATGACATGACAGCGACCGGTTGGCCGTCTATGGCAGAATTTAAGATCTTTGGCGTAGAGAATTTGAATACAGATGGCAATATTGCCTTTGAAAAGCCGGTGCATACGAATACTAATCAGGCCAATTGTGCCAATGTGACAGATGGCAGACCTTCAAGCAGATGGACCGGAACGTATTATCCGGGCTATGCCGATATCGATCTGGAAAAGAACTATGATCTTGATCAGATCCGAGTATATCTGCCAGCATCCGGCTATACGCAGTATGACATCTATACGAGCTTAGATGGTGCGAATTTCTCCAAAGTATATACGAAGTCGGACAAGGCGCCGACACCGGCAGAAGGAGATCTCATCGATCTGAGTAGTGCAGAAAACCGTGAAGCACGTGTGATCAGAATATATGTGACTTATCAGTCTGGTGGTGATACTGCTACGATCAATGAGGTCAAAGTATATGGTACCGAATCAGGTACAGAGGTTCAGCAGGCTCCGCCGGTTCAGGTCACTGATTTTGAAGACAGTGAGTACGATGTGGAAGTGACACCGGAAATGGCCATCGAGGAAGTACAGGGCATCATCAGCCGTCAGCTTGGCGCACAGTATGTAAACTGGTTCAGCTTTGAGATCATGGATAATCCCCGCGGAACAGATTATGATTTCTATCAGATCACGGAGCAGGATGGCAAGATTCATATCCAGGGAAATGATGGAGTTTCCCTGGCTACCGGTCTGAATCATTACCTGAAATATTACTTGAATGTCAATATCTCGCAGGTCGGAAACCAGACATCGATGCCTGAAACGATCGTTTCTTTGAATGGTGAGACAGTGTTCAAGGAGACAAAGATGAAGATCAGGTATGCATACAATTATTGTACGCATTCTTATTCGATGCCGTTCTGGGGCGAGGAAGAATGGCGCAATGAACTGGACTGGCTGGCTCTTAACGGCGTAAATCTCGTGCTTGACATCACCGGTCAGGAAGAAGTCTGGAGACGTTTCCTTGGTGAAGTCGGATATACATCAGATGAGGCTAAAGATTTTATTACAGGCCCAGCTTACTATGCATGGGCATATATGGCCAATGTATCAAATTATGGCGGTCCGGTACACAACACCTGGTTTGAGAAGAGAGTGGATCTGGCTCGTAAGAATCAGCTTGCTATGCGTAAGCTGGGCATGAAACCAGTCATGCAGGGATACAGCGGAATGGTGCCGACAGATATCGAAACGAAAGATCCGGCGACGGCAGGACAGACGATCGCACAAGGAACGTGGAATGGCTTCCAGCGTCCATCCATGCTGCGGACGACATCTGATGTCTATCAGAAGTATGCCAAGCTGTTTTATCAGATTCAAAGAGATGTATTTGGTGATGTGACGAATTATTATGCGACCGATCCCTTCCATGAAGGCGGCATAACCGGCGATATGAAATATGAAGATGTATCCCGCATCGTATTAGATGAAATGATCGGATTTGATGATGACGCGGTCTGGGTCATCCAGTCCTGGCAGAAAAACCCGACACCTGAGCTTTTGGAAGGAATCGGAGATCGTAAATCACATGCGCTGATCCTGGATCTGTGGGCAGAAAAAGATCCAAGATGGGATGGAGAGTCTTCTTATGGCTATACTTTCCCGAAGGAATTTGGCAATACGCCATGGGTATGGTGCATGCTTAACAATTTTGGCGGACGTCCGGGTCTTAAAGGCTATATCGACACGCTGATCAATGATCTGCCTGATGCTTATAATCAGACGGATCACATGCAAGGCATCGGCATCACACCAGAGGGAAGCTATAATAATCCAGTCATCTATGACCTGTTTTTTGATCTGATCTGGGTGGATGATGCCAGCAAGCCGATGGAAAAGATCGATAAGGAAGAATGGCTGAACGCGTATGCGACGCGACGTTATGGCGTAGAAAGCGAAGCAGCGCAGGAGGCGTGGAAGATCCTGGATGAGACCGTGTATAATCCGCAGATCAATAACAATGGTGAAGGTCCCGCATGTCCGGTGACCAATGGCAGACCAGATTTCGATATCAGCAATGTTTCTTGCTGTGACAGCACGACGATCCGTTACGACAAAGAAGACCTGGAAGAAGCAGGAAAGCTGTTGCTGAAAGACTATGATCTGATGAAGGAAAGTGAAGGTTATCAATATGATCTGGCCAGCGTGTTGTTGCAGATCATGGCCAATACTTCTCAGGAATATCTGGAGAAAATGAGCAGCGCTTATGATGATGGGGATCTGGAAGCATTTGAACAGCATGCTCAGACATACCTTGATCTCATCGATGAGATCGATCTGGTCGCTTCCACACAGACCTATACGATGGTCGGCACTTGGATCGAGCAAGCGAAAGCACTTGCAGAAGGCGCGGATGAGTTTACCAAGGAGCTGTATGAATTCAATGCCAGATCGCTGATCGCTACATGGGGAAGCCGCTATCAGGCCAACTCGCTCCATGATTATTCTAATCGCAACTGGTCAGGACTAACGAAGGACTACTATAAGAAGCGCTGGCAGATGTGGATTGATGAACGAGTCAAGGAACTGAAAGGAGAGCCTTCCGCATCGATCGATTGGTTTGAGGTAGAATGGGAATGGGTCAACAGCAACGATCCATATCCGACAGAGCCAGCTGAAATCGATATGAAGGCTGAGGCAGAGATGATCCTGAGCAAATATTCTGTGACCAATGTACCAAAGAGCGAGGCAGAAGATGACAGCCGCGATATCTCAATTGAGGGCATGGAGATCACTGCTGGAAGCGAACAGTCCGCCAGCGGTGCAGAAGGTCCTGCATCCAATCTTCTGGATGGAGATGCATCCACTATCTGGCATTCTGATTGGGATGGCACCCAGCAGGAAAATCTGTGGGTCAACATTCATCTGCCGCAGCTGACTTATGTGGATGGACTGCGGTATCAGCCGCGTCAGGATTCCGGAACGAACGGCAATATCACAGGCTATCGCATCGAAGTGAGCGATGATGAAGGAGAGACTTATCGGGAAGTGATCAGCGGTACATGGTCAACGAACAAAGAGTGGAAACTGGCTTCTTTTGCTGGAACAGAGATCACGGATATCCGGCTGCAGATCACCTCTTCCATGAGCGGTACAGCAGGCAAACTGTTTGGTTCAGGTGCAGAAATCAGGCTGACTGGAAAAACACAGACGGACAAGAGTGCACTGACACAGGCAATTGAAAAAGCGGAGGCATTGAATGAGAATGAATATACTTCAGAAAGCTGGGCAGCGATGCAAGAAGCGCTGAATGAGGCAAGGCTCATTGCGGATGACGCACAGGCAGGACAGGAGAGCATTGATGCAGCAGCTGAAAAACTGAATGCGGCGATCGAAGCAATGGAGAAAGTAAGCGAACCAGCAAGCGAAGCAGCCATCAATGCGCTGAAAAACATGGTCGAGAAGGCTGTTGCGCTTGGTTCTGAGGATGAAGCTTTGAATGCAGCAATCGAAGCCGCACAGGCAGTATTGGCAGATGCAGACGCGACTGCAACTGAAGTCGTCACCGCATTGCTCGACCTGAGCGAAGCGATGCAGGCGCTGAACA